>ERZ773011.3-NODE-3-length-173738-cov-16.9469_pt1 | contig 173738 bp, 141 predicted proteins | sample MGYA00580662_ERZ773011 | MGnify/ENA primary metagenome ERZ773011 (study PRJEB29015, sample SAMEA2738118) | human oral metagenome | biome: human oral; feature: human-associated habitat; material: saliva | place: China | collected 2169 ... | reverse complement strand
TAAACAATCACCGGCTCACGCATTAGTGTGGGGCACATACAAGAAAGAACAACGATGTTTAACAATACTTCCGGCGCCCCGGCGGGTACGCTGGCACCGCAGGCAGCTCAGCCTAATACCGTAGCACCGAACTTTCCGGCACCGAATTTTGTGGCACCCGCCGCAGTGACGCCTCAGCTTCCGGCTCCTGCAGGTGCCCGCCCTGTGCATGGTGCTCCTCGCCTTCAGGCAACCAGCAATCTTCCGCCGCGCCCCGTTGCCATCAAGATTGTATTCATCTTCATGATAGTGTTCCTGTCTACGTATCCCCTACAGCCTGTTGTGGGTCTAGAGTTCACGTTTATGTATTTGCTGGCAGGCACGACCATGGGGCTTACGATGATCTTCCCCATTGTTTTTGGAGTATTCGCCGCTGGGCGCCTCAATGAGGGTTATGAGTGGGCACGAAAGGCGATTATTATCGAGGGCGCACTACGCATGCTTCTGGATATTGTGTTTGTAGCTCTCTTCTCTCACGTTTTATGGGACAACGGCAGCCAATCAGCAATGGGTAAAGTGATGTTTTTTGGCCCCTTGATGTCCCTTGAAGTCTTGTACGCGAAGTTAGCCTTTGATTTCATCAGCCGCATCGTGATCATTGTTCTTCTCTGCCAGCCGCAGGTGGGGCAATACATCAAAACCTGTGAGAATCTGCGACGCATGGGCGTGCGGTAAATCGTATTGCAGAAGACATAACCAATCGGGGTACATAACCCCTCCCGTTCCTCCTCCGCATAAACAATCACCGGCTCACGCATTAGTGTGGGGCACATACAAGAAAGAACAACGATGTTAAACAACGCTCCCAACCCTTCGGATACTGGTCCGGCGCCTCAGCCTAACGCCGCAGCACCGAACTTTCAGGCACCGAACTTTCCGGTTCCGGGCGCACCAGCTCCTTCGTACGGCATGCCGGGCTCCTACGGAGTCGTTTACGTCCCTACGCAGCCCGTCGCTCTGCGTGCGGCGATGGGGTGCGCAATCGCTGTCATAGTATTGGCTGCCCTGTCATCCCTCTACATGATGTTCTGGGATGGTGTGGATTTTGATGATTTCTCATGGATTGGCTTTGCCGCTATCGGCGGGCTCGTCATCTGGCAGCTCTGGCAAGGAGCCCGCTGGGCGCACATACTGGTCATCGTTGACTGTGCGCTATACCTCGCCCTTAACCTAACGGGCTTCCTGTTGCTCCCATTTTTGCGTCAGGCTGGTGTGCCCGTCCTAGAAGGGGCGCGGATGGTAGGCGCATACCACTATGGAGATCCTAATGTCTTCTTAGTACTGGTTCTAGGCAGGACCGCAATTGATATTGCCTTGCACATTGCCATCATTGTTCTTCTGACCCGACCGCAGGTCTTGCAGTACTTCAAAGCCCACGAGGACCTTCGAAGCATGGGCGTAAAGTAACCTCGCGGAGGTGCAACCGGCATCCGGGGCGTCACCTCTACCGGGCTTGAGAGAGCACAAAAGGGTGGGGATACCAGACGGTATCCCCACCCTTTCGCATCCCCGGCTCACGACCGAGAAGAACTCACGTATTACTCAGCAGATTCCTGCTTCGCCTTCGAGCGGCCACGCAGGTACTCGATAAAGACCGGCACCACAGAAACCACCACAATAATCACAGCAATGTACTCAATGTTGTTGTGCACGAACGGGATACCGCCCAGCAGCACACCCGCCAGACCAATCGAACCAATCCACGCAACCGCGCCAACAACATTCCACAGGTGGAACTTTTTACGGTCGTACGAAGAAATACCCGCCGCAACAGACACAAAAGTACGAACAATCGGCACGAAACGACCCAGAACCAGAGCCAAGCTACCACGCTTCTGGAAGAACTCCTCAGTAGTGTGCAGGTTCTTGGTGCTCAGAATCTTCGCGTCATCCTTGAAGATCTTACGGCCGTAACGGGCACCGATCTGGTAGCCAACCTCAGCGCCAGCAATAGCAACCAGCACCAGCACCGGGAACGCCAGCCAGAGAGACAGACCCATCTGCTCATGCAGCATACCCAGAGCAAAAATCAGGGAGTCACCCGGAAGAACCGGGAAAAGAACGCCGGACTCAATAAATACGATAATTGCCGAAACAACCAGAACCCAGGGGCCGGTATCGAGCAGGAACTGCTCAAGGTCGAGGCCCAAGAGTGCAACCGGAAGATGCGCCAAAGCGGTGGCAAGAAAAGTCATGAAAAATCCTGAACTGTGAGTGGACCGCACGCACGGATCGGCGGCGGAGTAACACCAGCATAGAAAGCATACCTATGGTGAACATTGTGCAAAACTATGCGGAGGCTGTGTATTACTGGCACAATTCTACCGGCATTTACGCCGGATGCACGGGTGAGCGAGGCGTAAATCTCCGCACCGGCGGAACCGAAACCACGCGAGGTGATGCGGCGCTCGCACGCCTGCCCAAGTAGTGACTGTCCGTCAGGCCAGAGGATGCAGGGTGTGACATGATGGGAAGAGAGCACGGCGCGTCGCGGCGTAGCGATTGACCCAACCAACCACCGTTGGAGAGAACATGAACCCCCAGCAGTCAGCATCCAGCCCCGCCGATTCCCCACATACTGATTCCCTGCATGCTGAAGCCCGCGACGTGTTGCGCCGCCTCACCGGTGTTACTGATGCCGAGTTCCACGACGGCCAGTACGAGGCGATTCACGCCCTCGTAGCCGACCGTGCCCGCACCCTCGTCGTGCAGCGTACCGGCTGGGGTAAGTCCGCGGTCTACTTCATTTCTTCCCTGCTGTTGCGCGCCCGCGGTATGGGCCCGGCGCTTATTGTCTCCCCGCTGCTCTCCCTGATGCGTGATCAGGTTGAGGCGGCATCCCGTGCGGGAGTGCGCGCCGCCATGGTGAACTCCGCGAACGTCACCGAATGGGATGAGATCCGTACCCGCCTCGAATCTGACAAGCTTGATGTGCTCCTGGTCGGCCCGGAACGCCTCAATAACCCGGCGTTCCGCGAGCAGTGGCTACCGTATCTGCTGCCGCGCCTGGGTCTGCTCGTTATTGATGAGGCGCACTGTATTTCTGACTGGGGCCATGACTTCCGCCCCGACTACCGCCGTATTGGTTCGCTCATTAAATCTCTGCCGGCGGGTGTGCCGGTGCTGGCGACTACCGCGACCGCGAATGACCGTGTTAGCCGCGATATTGCCGAGCAACTCAGTACCGATACCGCCGCACCCGTGCATGTGCTGCGCGGCCCGCTGTCCCGCGAGTCCCTGCGCCTGGGCGTTCTGACCCTGCCTGATGAAGCGCAACGCATCGGCTGGCTGCTCACGCACCTGAACAGCCTGCCCGGTTCGGGCATTATCTACACGCTGACTGTCTCTGCGGCAGAAGATACCGCAAACGCCCTGCGTGCCAGCGGCTACGAGGTGCTCGCCTACACCGGTAAGACTGACCCGGATGAGCGGCTGGTTGCAGAGCAGGCGCTCAAGGAAAACCGGGTGAAGGCTCTTGTTGCGACGAGTGCCCTCGGTATGGGTTTTGACAAGCCCGATTTGGGTTTTGTTGTGCACCTGGGTGCGCCGTCGTCTGCAGTGAGCTACTACCAGCAGATTGGTCGCGCTGGACGAGGTGCCGTCAACGCGGATGTTCTGCTCCTGCCCGGTCGCGAAGACCGCGCCATTTGGGAGTATTTTGCGACCGCCTCCATGCCTGATGAGGAGCAAGCGTTGGCTGTTTTGGATGCCCTCGCCCAGTCCCCGGAGGGGTTGAGAATTACCGCCTTGGAGGCGCGCGTTCAGTTGCGCCGCTCCACCCTGGAGCTTCTGCTGAAGGTGCTGGACGTTGAGGGTGCGGCGGTGAAGGAAGGTAACTTTTGGCGTCGTACCTCTTCGCCGTGGCAGTACGATAGTGCACGTTACGCGGCGGTGGCGCAGGCGCGTGTGGCGGAGCAGAACGCCATGCTGGAGTATGAACGCGCTAGTCAGTGCCGTATGCTTTTCCTGGCTCAGCAGCTTGATGATGCTTCCGCTGTTGCTTGCGGTCGTTGCGATGTGTGTGCAGGCCCCTGGTACCCGGTTGACGTTCCCGCTGAGGCGCAGCAGGCGGCACAGAGTAGCTTCAATACGGTGGGTGTGCTCCTGCAGCCGCGCCGCATGTGGCCGAGCGGGCTGGATCAGCTGATGGGTGCGGATGCGCCGCGCGGTCGTTTGTCTAAGGACGAGCAGGCTGAACCCGGTTATGCTTTGGCGCGTTTGAGCGACATGGGGTACGGTACTCGTCTGCGTGAGCTTCTGGCGACGAATGAGCTGGGTGAACCGGTTGATTCTGAGGTTCCTGCCGAGCTGGGTCGCGCCTGCGTGAAGGTGCTTGCTGCGTGGCAGTGGGCTGAGGCGGGTCGTCCGGTGGCGGTGTTGACTCTGCCTTCGCCGGTGCGTCCCCGTTTGGCTCAGTCTCTGGGTAGGGGTCTTGCATCGGTGGGGCGCCTGGTGGATTTGGGCCGGGTGTCTCTGGTGGGGGAGCCGCGTTTCTTTGGCGGCAATAGCGCGTTCCGTTGTGCGGATGTGCTGCGCTCGTACCGGGTGCCTGCAGAAGTTCTGGACTATGTGCGGGAGCATCGGTGCCCTATTCTGCTGGTTTCTGATGTGGTGGATTCGCGGTGGGCATTTACAGCTGTGGCGCGTGAGCTGCGGCTGGCGGGCGCTTCTGCGGTGTATCCTTTCTCTTTGGCTGCCACCCACTAGCCGCGCCCATTAAGGTTTATTTATTCCCCTGACGAGGTTGTATGTCATATTCGGAATATTCAAAATTAGCGGTCACAGACGGCTCTTCCGCTGTGCTCAGCGATATTCCTGCTCGCCCCGAACATAGCGAGTGGATGGTACGCGCCCTCGCCGAGGGGGCCGCCGCAGGTGAGCGTGGCGAGATCCCTATCGGTGCTGTGGTGGTGGACGAGCAGGGCGTTATCATTGGTTCGGCGGGCAATACCCGCGAGCGGGAGCATGACCCCAGTGCCCATGCGGAGGTGAATGCGATTCGTCAGGCGGCGGCGCATCGTGGCCAGTGGCGCCTGGACGGGTGCACACTCGTGGTGACGGTTGAACCGTGCCTAATGTGTGCCGGCACAATCCTGGCGTCGCGCGTTTCGACGGTGGTTTTTGGTGCCTGGGAGGAGAAGACGGGGGCTGCTGGCAGTCGTTACGATGTGCTGCGTGACGGCAGGGTTGCTCCGGCTCCCGAGGTGTATGCGGGGGTGCGTGCTGATGAGTGCGCGCAGTTGATGGTGGACTTCTTTAAGGAACGCCGCCCCTGACCTTCCCTAAGCCTCACCCCTAAAAATGGTTTGTATAACGCGAAAAGCCGTGCAGAGACTGCGTGGCTTTTCGCGTTATTTGTACGAAAAACCCCATTTCTTTGAAAAATGCTTCAAAAATTTCAAAAATGACCCCTGTTTTTTCAAGAAAAGCCCACTACATCACACACAATCGGGTCTACGATATATAGGCATTGGAGCCTCCGCCTGCCTGCGCCCGACGCTCAACACCCCGCGCGGTGCCCGCGGATGACTCCCAGAAACTCACCCGAACCATCCATTCTCTGAGGGGATTTAACCGTGTTAAGCGTTGACAATATTTGGGCAAAAGGGCGCCACACTCCGCTTTTTGACCGCACCACCTTCTCAGTGGGCGAGGGTGAAGTCATTATTGTTCAGGCGGATAGCCAGCTGGAGCGTACTTCTCTCGCGTTGGCGCTGACTGGCCGCCTTCCCCTGTCCGGCGGCACGATTAGCTGGAGCAAGGGCGATGATGACCCTCGTCCTATTTCGATGAAGCGTCTGCGTGCTCTCAGCAGCGTGGTGGATTCTCCTGATGTGACCGCTCCTGAGCAGCATATGCGCGTGCACGATTACGTTTCGGAGATGCTTTCCTATAACCTGCCGATTTTTGGTCGTTCCCGTGCGAGCCGCTGGTTGAAGGAACGCGGCCTGGAAGACCTGGATGGCCTGTGGATGGATGAGATTAGCGGTGAGATGAATATGGAGCTGATGGCTGCGTTGGCTCAGAATAGCCCGTCGGATCTGCTGGTGTTTGATACTCCTTCCCGCCACCTGAACCACACCTATATGTGGCTTCCTTACCTGGAGGAGCTTGCCGCCGATGAGGATCGCCCGCGCACTGTGGTGGCTATTGTTCCGCATATTTCGGAGTCCTGGCAGGGTGCGCGTGCTGTGGTCGGCCGTGCCCCTGAGGAAAACGAGCCGGCTCCCGTTGAGGGCGAGATTGAACCCTCCAATGATTCCCCCGAACATGGCGAAAACGCTGAGAAGGAGTAAGAATGACTGTTCTGCGTGTTGCACTCGTTGAGCTGAAGCGCCTGACCAGCGGTGTTTTGCCGGTTCTGGTGCTGCTTGCGATGTCTTGCATTCCGCTGCTGTACGGTGCCCTGTACCTGTACGGCAACTGGGATGCTTACGGCCATGTGAATGGCATTGTGGGTGCCCTGGTGGTTGAGGATGAGGGCGCGACGGACTCTGAAGGTAAGCAGGTGAATACCGGTGCTGATGTGAAGAAGAACCTTCTGGATGCTGGCACGTTTGATTGGCGTCAGGTGCAGACCCGCTCTGAGGCTGTTGAGGGCGTGGAGAACGGCACCTATGACTTTGCGATGGTGATTCCGAAGGATTTCTCCCGTAATTTGCAGAGTATCGGTTCGTTCAAGCCTGATGCTAACGGCAAGACGGGCACTGTTGATCCGCGTGCGGCGGGTATTGAGGTCATTACGAATGATGCCAATAACTATGTGCTGACGAATATTGTCACTAAGGCGGGCACTTCGGTGCGTGATTCGGTGGCGGAGAAGGTCGGTAATTCTACGGCGAATTCACTGTTGGCTAGCTTCACGACTATTCATTCGAAGATGGGTGAGGCTGCTGACGGTGCGTCGAAGGTGAATAATGGCACGGTTAAGCTGGCGGATGCGATTGTTCAGCTGAAGGATGGTACCGCCACGGTGAATGATGGTGCCGTGAAGCTGAAGGATGGCACCTCCTCCCTGGCTGATGGCCAGTCTCAGTTGTTGGATGGTCAGAAGCAGTTGGCGGAGGGCGCTGCGAAGCTTGCTGATGGTGTTTCGACTTTGGATTCGGGTGCAGCGAAGCTGGATTCTGGTGCTGCGAAGCTTGCCGATGGTGCGTCGAGTTTGAAGGATGGTTCGTCGACTTTGGCTTCGGCGGCTGCGTCTGCTTCTGATGGTGCGGCGAAGTTGAAGGATGGTTCGGCGACCCTGGCTGAGGGTACTGCGAGCTTGAAGAGTGGTTCGGCTTCGGTGGCGAAGGGCGCTAATGATTTGGCCTCGGGTATCCATCAGTTGCGTACCGGTATGGATCAGGCGGGTATTCGTGAGTTGCCGGCTGAGTTGAATGCGATGTGCATGCGTCTGCATGAGACGGATACGTCTGCCGGTAGTGGCGATTTTGGTCGTGACTTGTCGAATACTGTGGTGTCTGCGACTGCGCAGAAGATGCGTGCTCAGTTGGCGCCGCTGGTTGAGGCGGGTACGTTGACTCAGGAGCAGGCTGATCAGCTGGTGGCTGCTGTTGATTCTGAGGAGACGAAGAATGAGGTTGCTGAGCTGAATCAGAAGGCTCTGCAGTCTCATCTGGCTACTCGTGATGCTGCCGCTGCTGATGCTCTGTCGAAGCTGAGCGCGTTGAAGTCGAGCCATTGCGTTTCTGATGGTTCGTCGTCGACTGCGGCGAAGATTCAGACTTTGGTGTCTGGCGTGGATGCGCTGGATTCTGGTGCTGCGTCGTTGGCGAAGGGCGCTTCGTCGCTGGCTGAGGGTGCCGCTCGTGTGGATGCTGGCGCGTCTTCGTTGGCGTCGGGTTCGGCGGCTCTGGCTGATGGTAATTCTAAGATTGCTTCGGGTGCTTCGAGCCTTGCGAGTGGTTCTGCGACTCTGTCGGGTGGTGCTTCTGAGCTGAAGGAGGGTACCGGTTCTTTGAAGAGCGGTACCGCCGAGCTGAAGGATGGTAGCGGCACTTTGGCGGAGAAGGAGCAGTCTGCGGTTGATGGCCAGCAGAAGTTGGCTGATGGCGCGAATGAGTTGAAGGATGGTGCGTCGAAGCTTTCTGACGGTACGGCGAAGCTGTCTGATGGTTCTTCGCAGCTGAATGATGGTGCTTCCGAGTTGAAGAATGGTACGTCGTCGCTGGAGAGCGGTCTGGCTTCTGGTGCTAAGCAGGTTCCGAGCCTTGCGCCGAGTGAGCAGGCGAAGGTTGCGGATACGATGTCGAACCCTGTGACTTTGTCGCATGATTCGTTGGCGTTGGGTCGTAACTACGGTGAGGGCATGGGCCCGTTCTTCATGTGCTTGGCGCTGTGGATTGGCGGCTTGATGCTGGTTCAGACGTTGCGCGTGATGAATAACCGTGCGTTGGCTTCGCATGCTCCGTCGATTCGTGTGATGCTCGGTAGCTGGATGCCGTTTGGCCTGGTGGGTATTGCTCAGGCGACTTTGATGTTCGCGGCGATTAAGTTCGGTTTGGGCTTTGAGATGGCTCATCCGTGGCTGGTGTGGCTGTTCCTCTGCTATGTGGCTTTGGTCTTTACCGGTTTCATCCATGGCCTGACGGTGATTTTGGGTGCGCCGGGCAAGCTTGTTGCTTTGGTCATTCTGATTCTGCAGCTGATTACTGCGGGCGGCACGATGCCGTATGAGACTCTGCCTGAGTCGATTCGTTGGATGCATGACTTCTTCCCGATGGGTTATGCGGTGGCGGGTACGCGTCGTTTGGCCTATGGCATTAATGAGTCGAGCCTGTGGGGCATCATGCTGGTTTTGACTCTGTGGGGTCTGGCTGGTCTGGTGTTGGGTTACATTGGCACGCGTCGTGATCGTACGTGGTCGCTGAAGAAGCTTGCACCGGAGATTACGGTGTAACGACCCCTGTTTGGTCGCACTGGGGAAAACTGTCTAATAAAATAGAGATATATCTGCAAAAAGGGAGGGAGGACTTCTGATGTTGCAGCGCCCAGTCGCTGAAGCTGCAAGTCGTCGTCCCGGCCGTACAGGTAGAACTCAGTTGAAGTTGTTCAACGCTGCTATGGAAATCATGACCCAAAAGGGGCTTGAGTACGCCACTGTTGAAGAGGTGGCTGCCCGGGCGGGTGTTTCTAAGGGAACCGTGTATTACAATTTCGGTTCTAAGAAGACCATGGTGGATCAGCTGGTTCAGTACGGCACGCAGTTGCTGCTGAGCGATGCGCGTCGCGCGGCGTCGGTTCATTCTGACCCGCGTGAGGCTTTGCGGAGTGCTATTCGCGCCGCATTCCAGTATCTTGAGGACCGTCCGGGTTTTACTCGGATGTGGCTTGCGGAGGCGTGGAAGGGCGCGGATGGTTGGACCGATGCGATGAGCGATAACCGTTTGAATCTTCTGAATTACTTGGAGGAGATGACGGAGGCTGTGGCTCGCCGCTATACGGTTGATACCGCTCAGAATCCTCGTGCGATTGCGATCTCTATGTTCGGAGCGATTTATATGCTTGCCATGGATCGTGAAGTGCATCAGGCGGAGCGCAATGCTGAGGATGCAACGCGTGCTGTCATGCTAGTTGTAGATGGGTATATCCGTCATTAGGCGGACCTGTTGGGGTCTGCAGACGTGCCGGGACTTTCGGGGTCGGGTGTCGAAAAGGGCGCGGTGAAAAGGGGCCGTGAAGAGGGCGACACCCGGCTGCCGTACGCGGCACGATAGGTGGGCTCGTTCTTGCCCTCCTGTTGGGGGTGTGCTATAGTTTTCCACTGTTGGTGGTGTGTCCGAGCGGCCGAAGGTGCATCACTCGAAATGATGTTTGGTGTAAAAGCCAACGGGGGTTCAAATCCCTCCACCACCGCACCAACGAAAACCCGTCGAGATTTGTCTCGGCGGGTTTTTGCATGCCCGGATTGTTCTGGATTGTTCTGGGGTGGTGTTGACGGGTGCGTTGGTGGGTGCCTTGGCTGGTGTTTGTGCGGCGGTATTTGCCTAGTTTTATAGGGTGTGTGCCACTTCCGGGGCTTTATCGGTGCTTGCTGATTTGGGGGTGGGTAAAATCGTATTATGCGTATTAAGATTCTTGACCACCCGCTGGTCTCTCACAAGATTAGTGTTCTGCGTGATAAGAGCACTCCGTCCCCGATTTTCCGTCAGCTGGTTGATGAGCTGGTGACCCTTCTGGCTTATGAGGCGACTCGCGAGATCCGCGTGGAAGAGGTTGAGGTTGTGACTCCGGTGGCGACTACTACCGGTGTTCGTATTGCTGATCCGAAGCCGCTGGTTGTTCCGATTCTGCGTGCTGGTTTGGGCATGCTGGAGGGTATGACCCGTATGGTTCCGACCGCTGAGGTGGGTTTCCTGGGTATGGCTCGTAATGAGGAGACCCTGGATATTGTGACCTATGCTGAGCGTCTGCCGGAGGATCTGACTGGTCGTCAGGTGTACCTGCTGGATCCGATGCTGGCTACGGGTGGCACTCTGATTGAGGCTATTAAGTTCCTGCGTAAGCGTGGTGCTGAGTCTGTGACTTGTGTGTGCCTGATTGCTGCTCCTGAGGGCATTGCTGCTCTGGAGAAGGGTATTGAGGGTATGGAGAATGTTGACCTGTTCCTGGCTGCTCGTGATGAGCGTCTGAATGAGAAGGCGTACATTATTCCGGGTCTGGGTGATGCTGGTGACCGCCTGTACGGTTTGGCTGAGTAGTCTTCCAGCGTTATTCACGTGATGTGAGTGGGGCGCCTCTGCATATGTATGTGTGGAGGCGCTTCGCTATGTCTTGCGGGTGTTCGGCTGGTTGCGCGCCGCAGTGTGGCGGTGCGTATCAGTGTGTGTCTAACGCGTCGGGGGCTTGGGCGGCGATGGTGCTGCTGGGTGTCGGAGTGGGTTTTTTGAAACACGCCACCTATTGTGTGATGAGGAACACAATAGAGTGCTTGAGGGTGCATCAAAACTTCAAGCATATTCACAGCTCCACATGAAAATGCAGGTTGTAACCCATACATAACAGAAACCGTGAATATTTATGTGATGAAAAAGCTGAAAGCCTCAGGTTCCGCATGAAATCTCCCAAAATGGGGAAGGGTATTGTACTCCTCTTGGCGACAAAGGAGAATCCACTATGCCGAATCCGCTTGATTTATCCGTCAAATAGGAGAAATATTAAGTATGAGGATTGAGACTCGAACAGGTATTGGGGACTGTTTGACTCGGCGTCACTTCCGGCGCACCCCACACCACGTACGACTGGGATCCCGTACACAGACTTTGAGAGAAGGTTGAACCATGTCAGGCGCTGTACCTGGATATGTACACATCTCCCAGCGCGGCCGCGCTGCTAAGCGTCAGGTCGTGCAGCCTCAGCGTCCCGCTGCGCCGGCTGCCACGTTGCGTCCGATGACTTTCTCAGCCGGTGACTCTGCCCATAAGCAGGCTCAGGAAAATGAGGCACGCGGCTTCGTGCTCTATGTGGGTTTGAACGAGGAGCTTGCTGCGGCGAACGGCACTTCCCTGGTGCGTATCGTTCAGGATTTGCGTACTTATGCACACCATCTAGCTCCCGAGTCGGAGTCGTACGCCGCTGTGGCGTTGGCTCCTGTGAATGCTGAGGGTAGCGACCTTGAGGTGGTGCGTAATGCGCTCGGCGATCCGACCGCAATGTACATGCACCCGGAGGCGCATGCCGTCCGCGAGGCAGAGAACACGAATAGCCACTCCTCGGGTGTGCTGATTGACTTGGCTCGCCGCGAGGTGTTCCTGGATGGTGAGCCGCTCATGCTGACTTTCAAGGAGTTCGAGCTGCTGGCACACCTGGTGGAGAACGCATCCCGCACTGTGGGTCGTGAGGAACTGCTGAAGGCTCTGTGGAGCTCCGGTGACGAGCATCCGCATGAGCGTACGATTGACGTGCATATTCGTCGTCTGCGTTCGAAGCTGGGCCGCTTGTCGGGTACCGTGCGTACGGTGCGCGGTCAGGGTTACCGCTTCTTTGAGCACCCCGAGGTTGTTGTCTGGGCTGCTCCGGAATACTCGATCTAGCGTGTACAGAATTTAGCTTCTGCAGAGTGCACCCCGGTGTGCTGGCGTGATGCCGGTGCGCCGGGGTTTACTTGTGCCTGCTCTTGGCCGTCAGTATGCGTGTGGCGGTGGCGTGCGGGACGTTCGGGCGCCCTCTAGATAGAATGGGTGTATGGCTGAAAATTCTTCCAACACTGCATCTGGTTCGCACCGCCGCGGGGTTAAGCGTCTGATTATTATGCGCCATGCGGAGGCTGATTGGGGTCTGAATGATTTTGATCGTCCGCTGACGAAGCGCGGCCATGAGCAGGCTGCTGCCGCTGGTGCCTGGCTGGCGGCTCGTGGGTATATTCCGGAGCAGATTATGTCGTCATCGGCTTTGCGTACTCGCCAGACGACGACGTGGGTATCGGATGCTTTGGGGGCGAAGGCGCCTACAGCTCATCTGGATGAGGGCTTGTATGAGGTGTCTGCATCTCGCATTATTGCGCGCATCAACAGTGTTTCGGAGAATGTTCATTCTCTGATGGTGGTGTCGCATCTGCCCGGTGTGCAGGATGCCGCGCAGCGCCTGATGAGTCCTGATTCTGACCCGAATGCGTCGATGGATGTGTACTACGGCTTCCCGCCCTCTTCCATTGCGGTGTTTGAGGTGCCGGGGGAGTGGGCTCTGCTTGATGGCGCGGATGCGCGCCTCGTGGACTTCAAGAGCTTCTAGGTTTCGCGCCTGAATGAAATGGGTAAAGTAAAAGCCCCGTACCAGCTGGTACGGGGCTTTTTGTGGCGGAGACGGGGGGATTTGAACCCCCGGTCGAGTTTAACCCCGACCCTTCATTAGCAGTGAAGTCCATTCGGCCGCTCTGGCACGTCTCCACGGTGCGCTCGTGAGCGCATCCCTATAAGAATATAGGCTGTTTTGCGCTTGGTCAATTCGGCCCATGCTTTGGGGGATATCTCTGAGTATGTGTTGCTTTATAGGGTGGACTATGGATTGTGCGCTTTGAGGCTCATACACATTTTCGATAGACTGCTTACTGTCCGACCGATAAATAGAGGGCGTCTCTGGCGTGTGATTTTTTCATGCAACGTTGCCAGAGTTGTCTTATTTACTCAACGAAATGAGAAATCATGTCTGAAAACCCCAACAACCCCCAGCCCCAGTTCAACCAGGACCCCCAGTTTAGCCAGCAGGCACCTCAGTTCAATCAGCAGGCTCCTTACGGTGTGCCCGTTCAGACCCCTGAGCAGCAGGCTCAGGCGAAGAAGGCAAAGACCCTGTCGATTGTCTCTCTGGTGAGCGGTATTGTGAGCCTGTTCGTCTTCGGTTTCATCCTTGGTGCTGTAGCTATTGCGACCGGCCGTCTGGCTATGAATAACCCCGAGCTGCAGAACCGCGGTATGGCTATTGCCGGTACTGTTTTGGGCGCTGCCGGTATTATTTTGCTGATTGTGGTGAAGATTTTTGTAAAGTACTAGGATTGAAGCTACCTGCAGTAGCCTCATGATTTGAGAAAGCCCGCGAGCGCCCCGTGCGCACGTGGGCTTTTGCGTACCTGATAAGGCGCGTATCCAGCGCATCAGAGTCCGTTGTGCGGGGGTTGCATAACGGACTTAGTTGTACCCGTTCCATTCATGGGTTAGGGTGAATTAGGTTTAACACACACCAGCCGTACGAAAGTGAGATGCCATGTCTCAGACTCCTCGGGGTTCAGACCCCTACGACTACAACCCGGATTACAACCGTCTGAACGAGCAGTACAACCAGAATGGTCAGTATGGGCAGAACACGCAGTATGGCCAGTATGGTCAGGGTTCTTACGGCCAGTACGGGCAGGGCTCCTACGATCAGTATTCCTATGACCAGTACGGTCAGGACTCGTACGGTCAGAATCAGTACGACCCGTACGGCCAGCAGTACCAGCAGCCTGACCAGTACGGTCAGCCCATGATGGTTCCTGTGGGCTTTTTGCAGAAGACCCCTGAGCAGATTGCTGGTGAGAAGGCTGCTCAGACTTCTACGGTGCTCGGTATTATCGGTTTAGCTTGTGCTCTAACGCTTGGCTGGTTCTTGCTGGGTATTCCCTCCCTGATTCTGGGTGTTATCGGCGTTATGAAAGCTAATGAGGCTGAGCGTTTCGGCGTGGCGGCTTCGGCTGGTCGTATCTTGAACTGGATTAGCGTAGTTATTGGTGGCCTTTTCCTGGTGCTTTTGGGTGGAAGTCTTCTGCTGGCGATTATGTTGGCCCTTTCTGATTCCGCAGCCAATTCCGGACTGGTGGATGTTGCGCAGATACTGGCATTCTTCTAAAAGCTTGCACCCTCACTGGAGGATGCGCAAAGGCCCCGTTCCTCAATGTGAGGAGCGGGGCTTTGCTGTGTATATGCCGTATGTTTCGTGGATTGGGCTCGACATGCTTGTTCCCCCGGCAGGGAAAGTCTAGGGTGGGCTTAACACCCGGTATTGAAAGGTCGTGGATACGATGTCGTCCTACTACCCGCAAGAGCCCAACCCCTTCGACCGGAATTTCGGCTACAAGGGGCTAAAGCAGAATAAAAGCACGAGCGAACACTATGACGACTACAACCCGAAGGACCGCTTCGACCCTGATAGTCGGCCCCCGCTGACACCGCTCCCGACTAAGAGAAGAGAGCCTTCTGAATGGGGTCTGGGGGAACGAGCCTCCCAACTCTCACTTGCCTTCGGCGTGCTCAGTCTTGTCAGTGTTGCGGTATGGGGCTGGTGGCTTTTCGGTATCCCTTCTGTTGCTCTGGGTGCTCTTGGTCTATGGAAAGCTAAGGAAGCAGATTGCTACGGTGCGATTCCTGCCGCGGGTCGCGTGCTGAGTTGGGTGGCTATTGTCAGCTTTGTGCTCGTGAACCTCTGGACGCTGTGGGTGTGGTTTAACACCAGTCGATAGGTGCATCGGTGAAAGCCCAAGCCGAGGTGATTAACTAGTGTGTGGAATGTGAAAGGTTGTGGATGCGATGTCGCAGCTACCCCAAAACAATGAAACTCTCGATAACAGCCCCGAATACAGCGAACCCTACCAGGAGAACAGTAACGGGTACCTCGGTACTGTAGCTCCGGGCGGACAGTTACCACCCGCGAGTGAGTTCTCGGATGACGTCTTGAGCCAGGAAACTGGACGGTTCGCCGCGAACCTCTCCCTACTCTTCGGCGCCCTCAGCTTTGTGTGCATCCCCGGCATCCGTTCGTCGCTGTACTTCATCCCCTTCGCACTGATACTGAGTTCCCTAGGAATCTGGCAAGCGCGAGTGGCGAGACGGCACGGTATGCATGCCATCCTGGGCATGATACTCAACGTGGTGGGCATGATCATTTTTCTGCTCCTAGGCGCCCTCGTCGTATTCCTCACGATTCTCTTTTCTGGCCTTAAAGACTACTGACGCCGGTCTATCGAGAAGCCTGCCTGTCCTCTAGCTCTAGTGGATTAGGGGAGAGGCTAGTGGGTGTAATACTTCTCCAGCGTTGAATGTGAAAGGTTGTGGATGCGATGTCGCAGCTACCCCAAAATAATGAAGCCTTCGATAACAACCCCGAATACGCTAAGCCCCACCAGGGGAGCGGTAGCATGCAGTCTGGTACGGACGACCAGCCGCTACCCGCGAGTGAGTTCTCTTCGAGCGTGTGGAAGATGGACCCTGGCGAAAAAGCCGCAAATCTCTCCCTGATTTTCGGTGTCTTCGGTATGCTTGCTCTCGCCCTAGCGTTTTGGTGGGTTTCCCATGGCTTTGGTATCGGTATGCCAATAATCATTGCTGTGCCATTACTGAGCCTCTTGGGTCTCTGGCAAGCACGAGTGGCAAGACAGCACGGTGAAGACGCCAACGTGGGTCTGCTTCTCAGCGGGATAGGAATTGTCATTGTTATCGCCATTGTCGGCTTCATCGTAATGATTGGGTTTGCTCTGTACGGCTTCAATGATGCAGGCCCATCGACGAGCCTGAGCGCTCTCTCACTTCGATAGCCACGTAACACCCGGTATTGAAAGGTTGTGGATGCGATGTCGCAGCTACCCCAAACCAATGAAGATTTCGATTACAGTCCCGAATACGCCAAGCTCAACCATACAAATGGCAGTTGGCAACCCTACGCTGGTGTTTTAGGCAACCAGCTACTACCCGGAAAAAAGTTTCACCTGGCTTCTCAAAACGGCGGGATGGGCAGAACGCGGCAAGTCTTTCATTGTTTTTCGGCGCCCTCAGCCTACTGTGTATCCCGCTATCGAGCTGGGTCTGGGCGCCAGATCTCACCTTTATCTCACTGATACTGGGCATCTTGGGTATCTGGCAGGGGCGAGTGGCTAAGAGGCACGGTGTCCCTGCCCTAGCGGGTCGTATTCTCAGCTGGGCGGGTGTAGGTATTGTCCTTGCTCTCTATATTTTTGTCATCTTGTTTCTGATAAGCCTCAGTCACTCTTTATAAAAGCGCCAGTACGGTGGTAGACATGAAGATGCTCTCGTTTTGTTAGGCATGCCGGTCATAATTTGTCCTGGTGAGCGTAAGAAAGTCCCGTTCCTCAATGCGAGGAGCGGAGCCTTTGCTGTGTATATGCCGTATGTTTCGTGGAATGGTCCTGACATGCTTGTTCCCGTGTGGGGGAAGGTTTAGGGTGAAGTTAACGCCCCTCGTGTGTGGAATGTGAAAGGTTGTGGATGCGATGTCGCAGCTACCCCAAAACAATGAAGATTTCGATTACAACCCCGAATACGCCAAGCTTTACCAGGAAGATGACAGCCAGCCGTCCGATGCTGAGGACACGGACAATTGGATGCAACCTGCAAGCGAGCTACCTCCCGAGGTGCAAGGGGCACAAGACGGTAAAAGGGCAGCGAACTTCTCCCTGCTTTGCGGCTTCCTCGCCCCGCTGTCTTTCTTTCTAGGGTTCTGGTTGCTCGTCCAGGATTATGAAGTAAGCGGTCCTCAGGTAGCTCTCGCTGCGCCGGTGCTGAACATCCTGGGCATCTGGCAGGGGCGGGTAGCGCAGCGGCACGGTGTGCGCGCCCTAGAAGGTCGTATTCTCAACGGGCTGGGGCTATGCTTCTTCATTGGTATTGCCTTCCTCATCATGTTGATTGCAAACGCCTTGTCGCACATCAATTAACAACGCTACCGGTAACTCGAAACGGCGTATGTGAAGAGCCCCGCTCCTCAATACGAGGAACGGGGCTCTTTGCGCTCCACATATGGAGCAGAAGCTATAACGCGGATGGTAAGGGATTTGAACCCTTGAGACGGGGTTACCGCCTACTGGTTTTCAAGACCAGCTCCTTCGGCCGCTCGGACAACCATCCATACGCGCCAGAGACCGGCATTTTATGGCAATACCGTGCCGCAGGGCACTACGAGATTATCTCATGCGATAAGCTTTCTGTAAATCGCGCACCAACGATGGTGCTTCCGGCAATGAGGAGGACTCATGAGAGCAATTATTGAGAACAGTCACGGTGGACCTGAGGCTCTGACAATCAGCGAAGTCCCCGCCCCCGTACCCCGATCCCACGAAGTTCTCATCCGTGTTCACGCCGCCGGAATCAACCGCGCCGACGCGCTACAGCGCCGCGGATTCTACCCGCCGCCCGCCGGAGCAAGCCCCATCTACGGCCTCGAAGTAGCCGGCGTTATTGAGGCGGTCGGTGAGGGCGCCTCCGTGGAGAACCGCGGTACCCCCGTCATGGCGCTCCTCGCTGGAGGCGGCTACGCCGACTACGTGACCGTCCCCGTCGATCACGTGCTGCCCGTACCCGAACAGCTGAGCTTCGCAGAAGCCGCCGGCATTCCCGAAGTCGCGGCAACCGTCTACTCGAACCTGGTGCTCACCTGCGGCATGAGCATGAACCCCGCCGAAAACCTTAAAGAAGACGGTGAACCCGCGGTGGTGCTCATTCACGGCGGTACCGGCGGTATCGGTGTGCACGCTATTCAGCTGGCGCTCGCCGCAGGTACTCGCGTGTTTGCGACCGTCAGCACCGAGGAAAAAGCAGAATATGTGCGCTCACTAGGTGCAGAACCCATTATTTATACCGAACATTCGTTCCGTGAAGTTCTGCTGGCTGAAACCGGCGGACGCGGCGCCGATTACATCCTCGACGTTGTGGGCGGAAAGTACCTGGACGATAACCTGCACACCCTCGCCGACGGCGGGCACCTGTGCATTATCGGCCTGCAGGGCGGCGCCAAAGCAGAAGTGAACCTGGGCTACATGCTCACCCGCCGCCTGTCGGTGCACGCCACGAGCCTACGCACCCGCTCCGACCGACAGAAGGCTGAGATTCTGCGCGATGTGCGCGAGCACGTGCTGCCGCTGATCGAATCCGGCAGGATCGGCGTGGGACTGGACCGCGTCTTCGACATGGAGGAGGCGGCTGCCGCCCACGAGTACTTCGACTCGGGTCAGCATCGCGGCAAGATTGTGCTGCGCATGCTGTAGGGGTGGTACCCCCGCGTTACTGCGCTGGAACGGTGCGCGGGGTGGCCGCTATACGCAATATATGCTGAACTATCTGCTGACATCTCGTCACTAAAAGAGATTTAGGGTAACCTAAGTATAGGGAGGTTTGCGGGTCGCCGCAGAGCCCAACACCGGCAACCTCCACCGACCAACAAACACGGCACACACACCACGCAAAGGAGGGCACATGGGGCTCAAAAGCTACCTGCAATCGCGCCGCGACGACGCCGAACTAGGTAAAGGTATCTGGCGCCGATCCCACGACCGGTTCATCCGCGGCATCGACCGCTTCCACCAGGTCCTCGAACGCCTGGCGGCAACCGACTCGTCCGCCCCCATGATTGAGCTCATCGTGCCGGACGCAAACACGCTCGCAGACCTGATTCCGCGCGTGCGCGCAGTCGCCATGGAAGCGCACCGCCTCGCCCCCAGCGACGGCGATATTCCCGCCTCCCCGCTCGGCACCTACTCGGATTTGAACCGTGCCCTCTCCAAAGCGGGTAACGCGGTGGCTCTCTGCGCTGAGGCGCTCGCCATGGCACGTTGCTTCGGCGAATGCGCTACTGGATGCGACCGCCAGGTGAGCGTACACCGCCGCGTTGAGGCTGTGGTGCAGCACATTGAGGACGCAGAGCGTCTGATTCAGCGCGCCCAGAAGGAAGCTGCCGGCGAGCTGACCTTTGATGACGGAATCCCCGTGGGTCGTACTCAGCTGGTAGAAGCCTAATAGCGAACTTTTGAACTGCCCGCAGTATCCGCACCGGATGCTGCGGGCAGTCCCGTTGATGCGCTAACCCAACCTGCCCGCTGACCTGCGTCCGCCACGTGAACAGGGCGAAGTCGAACGGCGACTAACAGGCGGGTTAGTTTGATGTGCACATCAACAGGCGATACGCTTAAAGAAGGGGTGTAGGACACTTCTTATGCGGTTCCGTCACAATGGAGGTGACGACACAATGCGATGGTACGCGCGGAAGAACCGCAGGCTTTTTCCTGCCCCTCTACGGCACAACCCAATGCACAATAATTCACGGAAGAAGTCACACACCATGTTTGAATTCCACCGCAACGAGCGCGCACGCCAGCTGCGCCCCAGCCTCTCTCGTTCCTGGCTCCTCGTGCGCGCCAACTCCACTGAAGAAGTTTTTGAAGAGGCCTTCGAATCTGAGGCTGACTCCATCATCATCGACCTCGAAGACGGTTGCCCGCCCGAAGAGAAGGATGCAGCCCGCGAACAGGTCGTCCGCATGCTCAACTCCGGCGTGGTCGCATGGGTGCGAATCAACGCCATCACCACCGAACACTGGTGGAAGGACGTCAAGGCTCTCAAGAACGTGAAGGGCCTGCGCGGCGTCATGCTCGCCACCGCAGAGCACGCCACCGACATCGACCGCACCGCAGCCGAACTGCCCGCCGGTACCCCCATCATCGCGCTAATCGAGTCCGCACTCGGCGTGCACCACTCCGTCGAAATTGCGCGTGCAATCGGCACTTTCCGCCTCGCATTCGGCGCAGGCGACTACCGCCGCGACACCGGCTCCTCCGCAACCCCCATGGCGCTCGCCTACGTGCGTTCGCAGCTGGTCATCGCATCCACCCTGGGTGGTCTGCCCGGCCCCATCGACGGCCCGACCCTCGGCGCATACGGCGCTGACCTCTCCAAGGCATGCGGCTTCGCAAACGACCACGGCATGACCGGTAAAATCACCCTGGACATCCGCCAGACCGAGACCATCAACGCGGCATTCTCCCCGAGCGAGGTTGAAATCGAAGAAGCACACCAGATGCTCGACGTGCCCCTCGACGGCCCCCGCGACGGCTCCTACCTGCCGCGTTACCTGCGTGCAAAGAAGGTCAAGGAACTCGCCAAGGTCTACGGCCTGTGGGGCAAGACCGACAGCGACTTCCAGCGCGCATCCAAGTAAAGCGCTGGTCTAAAGTACACGCGTAAAAAGCCGCGCATCCGGCTCCCAACACGGGGGAACCGGATGCGCGGCTTTTGTATGCTCTAAAACCTCTGGCGCGCTACAACTTAGCCGCTAGTTACGGGGCGACTTGCCGCCCGTTAACGCATGAGCACACACATACGAAGTCACCAAAGAAATCACAATCGGCACCAGGAACGAGGTGTCATCCTCATACACGGAACGGTAGAAGAACCACACCGCCAGGGAAACCACCAGCGCCAGCACGTACACCAGCGCAAAACGTATCGTGGGGCTCATCGAACGCGAAGAACCCGCAACGGTACGACCAGCCTGCGAACGGTTCTGCAAACGCTGAGTATTTGAGGAGTGAGAAGACATGAGAATCTCCTAAAAATCGACGGTGACATCCTACGAGATACGTGACATCTCTCAGATGCTAAAAACCGCCGCAACACACCGGAAACCGGCACGCGTTACGGCGGATGTGGAGCCCCCAGTGGGATTCGAACCCACGACCTTTTCTTTACGAGGGAAATGCTCTACCCCTGAGCTATAGAGGCATATATGCTGTCATCCGTAGCCGCCCGAAAGCAACTGACGAACAGTGCATACCCCGCAATAGTACCAAAAAGGCGGGGGAGAGGCTAATTACTTTCAACACCGCGACCACAGGCGAGAGCCCGCGGCAGAGAACCTATGGCGTGCACTGCATTCACCCCGCAAACCCGCCCGCAGATAGGGAATGTTCAGGGCAGAGGCATACAATAAACCCTATACCCACGGCGGCTGACAGCACCTCGCAGTGCACATCAACCACTGGCACATCAACTACAGATGTATCAACCACAGACCAGCCCGCCACCCATAGAGAGAGGAACCACCATGACTTCACCCCTCAACCGCCGCACCCTGCTACTGGGCGTAGTGCCCGCCGCCGCCCTGGGACTGAGCGCATGCGGTTCCAGCTCCTCCCAGTCCTCCGCATCGGCATCTGCGAGCGCCTCGGCAAGTGGTTCGGCGAGCGCATCCGCGAGCGCTTCGGCGTCCGCTGCCCCCTCGGGCTCGGCTACTGCTTCTGCAACCGCCGATGACGGCTACGTCGGCTACCGCCTCAACCGCGAAGTACCCGGCGCAGGCACCGCAACCCTGTACACCGACTACCAGTGCCCCTACTGCGCCAAGGCAGAACCCAAGTTCGAAGAAGCCGCCAAGAAGCTCGACGGCGTGCTGAACGTGACCGTACGCCACATGCCGCTGAACATGCACGTCAACGCCGTACCCGCCGCCCTCGCCGTGGAAGCAGCCGAGGCGCAGGGTAAGCACCTCGAAATGGCGAACAAGCTCTTCGCCACCCAGAACGACTGGAAGGGCATCAGCGAACGCGACAAGCTGCGCACCCTCTTCAACGACTACGCCAAGGAACTGGGCCTGAACACCGAAGACTTCGACAAGGTCCTGCTCGCTTCCGATACCGTCAAGCCCATCCAGCGCGACTACGATCACGCCATCAAGATCGGTGTGAAGGGCACCCCCACCTTCGTGGTCAACGACAAGGTCGTTGAGGGCCTGGATTCCTCCTCCTCGGTGGATGATTTGGTCGGCGCCTTCAAGCGTGAAGCTGGCGTGAAGTAGTGGCGCACATTCAACTTTCCGGCGGCCAGCGCGCCGAAATTCACCCGGACGGGTTTAGCGACCACGGCTACGTTCTCGAAATCGGCGGTGCCGAACAGTCCCACGTGGATATTGCAGACCCCTCCTACGTGTTCTACGAGTACCTGCGCCGCATCGCAAACACGGTGGATGCGCTCGCACCCGCCGGTGAACCCATTACTGCCGCACACCTGGGTGCCGGTGCGTTGACCCTCGTGCGCTACATTCAGGCGACCCGCCCCGGATCCCGCCAGGTTGCCGTCGATATCGAACCCGAGCTTATGGGCTTCGTAACCGACCGCCTGCCGCTGCCCGCCGGCACCGACTGCCAGCTCGTGGTGGGGGATGCCCGCGAGCAGCTGGAGAACCTGCCCGAACTGCTGGGCGTGCCCGGCTTCGATGCGATTATCCTCGATATCTTCACCGGCATGGATGCGCCCGCCCACCTGGCGAACCGCGACTTCTACCGCGAACTCAAGAACGCCCTGAGCGAGCGCGGCATGGTTGCCATCAACGTGGGTGACGACGCGGGTCTGCCCTTCTTCCAGCTGCAAGCAACCGCGATGCTGGAAGTCTTCGACCACGTGTGGTGCCTGTGCGAAAGCTCCATGCTCAGCGGGCAGAACGAAGGCAACCTCGTGCTGGTTGGCACCGCCCGTGAGCTGGATGAGGACACCCAGGACCGGCTGTACGCGATGGGCCCGCATCCGGCGGAGGTGCTCACCACCGATGAGCTGCGCGACCTGCTGGACGAGCTGGCTGAGAGCTAAACCTGACATACAAAACCGTTGAGGCGGGTACCTAGTCGGTACCCGCCTCAACGGTTTTTTCTATGAGTTTTCTATAGGGGCTTTCTATACGCCGCGCGCCGGCAGAATCCTGGTTTTACTCGGGCAGCGGCACGGGAACAGGATCCTCGCCGTCATCCTTCGGCTTGGGGGAACCGCCCTGCGTGGTGGTCAGCGTAATACCCACGCTCGCCGTCATGAGCAGGCAGATTGCCAGCCAACGAACCGAGCCCGTCTCCTGGTTCAGTAGCGCCCAACCGGCAATCGCCGCAATGGCGGGCTCCATGCTCATCAACACGCTAAACACCTGCTGTGGCAGGTTGCGCAGTGCCATCAGCTCCGCACTATAGGGAATCACCGAAGCGAACATGGCGGTACCAAAAATCATGAGGAGCAACATCGGATCCTGCGCCGCATTCCACAGCGGCTGAGGCGCCGGAACAATCGCCGCCACCGGGGCGATGAACACGGCGCCGACCAGCATCGCCACCGCCAGGCCGCTCGCACCCGGAACCAGGGCACCCACCTTCGCGCTCGAGCGAATGTACAGCGCCCAGAACACGCCGGCAATCAGCGCGAACGTCAGTCCCAGGTAGTCGGTATCCGTACCAACCGCCGCCTCGTAGCCGAGCACCAGCATGCCCGCCAGGGCACAAAGCACCCACACCGCGTCGCGGAGCCTGCGCGTCAGCATGGACGCCAAAGCCAGCGGCCCCAAGAACTCCACAGCAACCGCTAAACCAATCGGGATGCGGTCAATCGCGCAATAGAAGAATCCGTTCATCAGACCGAACGTCATACCGAAAATGATGACGGCACGCCACTGCTCCTTCGACCACGACAGCGCACCCGGCGGCATCGTTCCGCCACGACGGGCACGCCAACGAGCCGCCAACCACACGGCACTACCCACCACAATGGAAGCAATCGCCAGACGGCTCACACTAATAGCCAGAGCGCCAAACAGCGGAAAGAGCGTCACCGCGAACGCGGCACCGAACTGCAGGGATGAGCAGGACATCAGCACAAACATAATGCCCAGCGCGGGGCGTTGGGGTGCGGTATGCGACAAAGTTCTCCTTCCTGCGCCTCACAAGGCGGTACTTCTCCACGTGTGTACATGCTGTGCCGCTACGGGGCAGAACAAACGCTCTAATAGCGCCGTTTTAAAGAGCGCGCCCCCGGGCAACACGAGATACTATCCTACTCGTTACCCGGGGGTGTTAGAAGCCGTCGACACGGCTACAGTTCAGTAAATTAGAGGCCCTTCGCCTCACGGTCAGCCTTAATCTGCGCAGCTGACGGGAGCGTAATGGAACTGGTCGCCATCTTCGCAATATCCACCGCGTGCGCATCCACCGCACCGGGGAGGTAACGATCGGGATCCTCCATAGTGCCCTCCTCCTGCGCCTTCTTCTGCGCACGAGCGTGAGAAATCGAAATACCGATACTCGCAGCCACCAGCAGAGCAATAGCAACCCAACGAACCAGGCCGGTCGCCTCACCAAGCATCACAATACCCACAGCCGCCGCAATCGCAGGCTCCAGGGACAGCACCACGCTATAAATATGCGCGGGCAGCAGACGCAGCGAAGAAACCTCACCCAACGCCGGAAGCGCAGAAGCCAACAGACCCATCAGGCAACCAATAGCCAGCAGGTTCACATCCTGGGTCACCTTCAACAGGTTATTTCCACTAATCAGGAACGGGAACGGCAGAACCAGCAGAGTCGAAACCGCGTTACCCATGACCATGCCGCCCATACCCGGGATCAGCGCGCCCACCTTCTCAGTCGCCAAAATGTAGGCGGCACGAGAAATAGCGGTCAGCACCGCAAAGAACACGCCCACCAGGGCGAAATCCTCAGGCTTCGCCTGCGACTCAGCCGTCAGAATCGCCATACCCGTAAAGGACAGGGCAATCCACACCAAGTCCAGCTTGCGGCGCGACATAACCGTCGCCAACACCAGCGGACCCATAAACTCAATAGCCACAGCAATCGCCAGCGGAACCTGCTCAATCGCCACATAGAAGAACGCATTCGCACCCGTCAGCGCAATACCCATGACAACAACAGTCAGCCACTGCGCACGAGTCCACGAACGAATCTGCGGACGGAAAAACGCCCACATCAAAATGGTGGAGGTCAACAGGCGCAGAGTCACCACGCCCCACGGGCCCAAATCGCCCATCAGCTGCTTAGCAAGAGCCGCACCGAACTGCGCCGAAATAATCGCGCCGGTCGCGTAAGCAACACCCAGCCCCTGAGTCATCACAGGAGAACGCGCAGCATTGGGCGTATGGGTGGAAGAAGTCATAGCAATCCTTATAGTCCAGAAGAGGTATTAGCCGCTATCTGTCATCAGGCGCGACCCGGAATCATCGTGAAACAGGTCACGCACTATGCAAACAATGAATAGTGTGTAATCTAGGACAATTTTACGCGGTTTAAAAATGGGCGCAAATAATGACCAAAACACCCTAACCAACCGCATACCACCCGCACGCCCTCAGTGAAAAAACACCCCCAAACCCCACCACAACCCCCATATTCAGGAAATATTCACCCAGCCGTGATTTACTGAGAGCATGCTTGACCCGAAGAAGTCTCTATTCGATGAAGACGGCAACCCCCGTCCCGCGCTAACCACCACCCTCGACAACGTACTGCGCATGCAACGACCGCTCGCGCTGTCCATCGTCAAAAAACTGCGTGAAGCGCACCCCGACGAAACCCCCGAACAAATCCACAAGCGCCTCGACCGCACCTACCTGCGCGACATCACCGCCATCGGCGGCGTCACCGGCGCATCCGCATTCGTGCCCGGCGTAGGTACCGTCACCTCCATGAGCCTGTCCGCGCTCGCAGTCGGCGGCTACCTCGAACGCACCGCCCTCTACGCCCAGGCAGTCGCAGAATTGCACGGCGTGCACGTACACGACGCCGAAACCGCCCGCTCCATGGTCATGGCAATCATGCTCGGTGACGAAGGCTCCCAGCTCATGAACACCGTGCTCCTGCAGACCGGTAAGGCAAGCGGCGTCTCCAACAAGTGGGGCATGCTGCTCGGCAACTCCTCCGGCGGCAAGATGTTCAGCGTCGAACGCACCATCCGCAATATGTTCATCCGCCGATTCCTGACCCGCCAGACCGGCGCACTGCTCGGCCGTGCCCTGCCCTTCGGCGTGGGTGCAGTCGTTGGTGGCGGCGCAAACCTGACCCTCGGTAAGGACGTCGTGCGCAACACCCGCCGTGCCTTCGGCGACGCACCCGCCTACTTCCCCGCAGAGCTCATGATTACCCCGCGCGCACCCCGCGTACAGGGTGGCGACGGCTCGGAAAGCTCCTCCGGCGTGGCTGGTGCCCTCCTCAAGGGCGTCAAGGACGCAGGAAAGGCGGCAGGCAAGGTTTTCACCCGCGGCAAGGGCCACGACACCGAAACCGGCCACCGCCGCATGCTCGGCCGCTAAACCCGCTGGTCATAAAACCAGAACATAAAAAGACCCAACACGCTAAAGACCCCGGATCCCTAAGTTAGGAATCCGGGGTCTTTAGTGTTTAGCTTTGTTGATTAGCGGGCGCTACAGGCTACGCGTTCTTCGCGTGATCCAGCAGCTGAGCCGCAATACCGTTGTAGGTGTGCGGAGTCAGCGCCGACAGACGCGCCTCAGCCTCAGGGGAGAGACCCAGAGTAGCCACGAACTCCTTCAGACGAGCGGCATCCACGCGGTGACCGCGAGTCAGCTCCTTCAGACGCTCGTACGGGTTCTCCATACCGGGAACACCCGCGATAGCCTCCGCACGCATCACCATCTGGATAGCCTCAGCCAGGACCTCCCAGTTGGAATCCAGGTCAGCGGAAATCACGTCGGTCGCAATATCCAGACGCTGCAGGCCCTTCACCACGTTAGAGATAGCCAGCACCGAGTGGCCGAACGCCACGCCAATGTTGCGCTGAGCCGAGGAGTCAGTCAGGTCGCGTTGCCAACGAGAAGTCACCAGGGTCGAACCCAGCGAATCCAGCAGAGCGTTGGAGAGCTCCAGGTTAGCCTCCGCATTCTCAAAACGAATCGGGTTCACCTTGTGCGGCATGGTGGACGAACCGGTCGCACCGGCCACCGGAATCTGGCGGAAGAAACCAATCGAAATGTAGCTCCACACATCGGTGCAGAGGTTGTGCAGCACGCGGTTGAAGTGTGCGATATCCGAGTACAGCTCGGCCTGCCAGTCGTGCGACTCAATCTGAGTGGTCAGCGGGTTCCAAGTCAGACCCAGGTGCTCCACAAAACCACGAGAAATCTTCTGCCAATCAGCGCTAGGCACCGATGCATAGTGAGCAGCGTAAGTGCCGGTCGCACCGTTAATCTTGCCCAGGAACTCGGTCGCCTTCACGTGCTTGACCTGGCGCTTCAGGCGGTAGGCGAGCACGCCCATCTCCTTGCCCAGGGTGGAGGGGGTTGCCGGCTGGCCGTGAGTGCGGCACAGCATCGGCACGTCGCGGCCCTCCTCGGCCAGCTTCAGCAGAACCTCAATCAGCTCCTCCGCGGCGGGGATCCACACGTTCTCAACGGCGTCCTTGATACCCAGCGCGTAGGAGAGGTTGTTAATGTCTTCGGAGGTGCAACCGAAGTGAACCAGCGGCACCAGGTGGCCCAGACCCAGGCCCTCCAGGCGGCGACCAATGTAGTACTCGACCGCCTTCACGTCGTGAACGGTGACTGCCTCAATCTCAGCCAGCTCCGCCACAGAATCAGCGTTGAAATCGGTCACGATGGCGCGCAGGCCCTTCTTCTGCTCCTCGCTCAGCGGGGACAGACCCGGCAGCACCTCGTGCTCGCACAGGTAAATGAACCACTCAACCTCAACGTGGATGCGGTCGCGGTTCAGAGCCGCCTCAGAGAGGTAGTTGGTCAGGGGTGCGGTCACGGAAGCGTAGCGTCCGTCCAGGGGGCCCAGTGCAAGTTCGCCGGTGCCCAGATTAATACGGCCAGAAGGCAAGAAGGTGTTATTGGTGTGAGACATAACTCTATTTTTGCATGAATTCGCCGAAAAAAAGAGGCGGGCAGAGCATATGGACGTGATGGGTGGCTGGGTTAGTTACAGAAATATGACAAAACGAGGGGGTACGGAGGGGGCATTTTTCGGGTGATAAGGGGCAAAAACGTGCGAATTTTTCGAAACAAGCCGGAGTTATCCACAGGCTGACGCGCCCCGCCTGCACGGTCACCGCGGCAGATTTAGCCTAAAACAAACCCGCCCTGAAAGGACACACTATGAGCACCCTCGTCGACACCACACCACCACCCGTACCCCAGCTGCCCCGAATCGAACCGACCGACATTCTCCGCGCAGCAGGACACATGGGCATCGGCACCGCCGCCGGCCACGCCCTCGCCGGTCAACTCATGGCAGCCGCCACCCTTGCCCGAGCCAAAGGTGCAGAACTCTCCCACCGGATGCGCACCGAAGCCCAAGAAATCCGCACCGCACACCAACGCGCCAACGAACTCAACGGCGACCACTGGGCATCCGAAGCCGGACGAGCCTACCGGCGACAACTCGAAGAACACCGCGAGAAAATCCGCAACCACGCCGAACAAGCCGAAAGCGCTGCCGCCATGATTGCTGCCGCCGGCGAAGAACTCGCCAACGACCTCACCACCAAAGCACAGGCCATCGAAGCCGCCGCCTCCGCCGTAGATAACCTACTCGGCAAGCTCGCCGACGGCGTCCCAGACGCCCTCGAAAAGCTCGACCCCGGCGAAATCATCGCCCGCTCAGGCGTGCAAAAAGCCCAGTCAGCGCTCGATTCACTCATGCACGTAAACCTGCCCGACGGGCTGAGCTTGCTCATCCGAACCCACTAACCTCACATCAGGAGACACCATGCTTACCGGACCCACTGTTGCACCCATCGGTGACCTCAGCGACTCTGCAGGGCCCACCGCAGGCACTATTAGCGTCGCCCTTGAAGAAATGCCCGCCATTGCCGACGGGCTCGACACCGTTAGCCGCACCTGCGCCGACCGCACCATGCCGATTCTCGGTATCGCCGCCGAAACCCGGCTCTTCCTCGGCATCAACGGACGCGCCCAGCAGGCATCTGGCCTCTGCGCCGGCCTCGCTACAGACCTCGGCGGAAGCGCGCTAAAGTTCGGTGCCACCGCAGCAGCCGTCCGCGCCGCCCACAGCTCCTACCTGCAGACCGAAAATATTGTCGCAGGCTGGTTCGAGTCCATGGGCATCGCCAAGGACGGCAAGCTGCCCGACGGACGCAGCGCCCGAGACCACTTCCGCGGCCTCATCGCTGGAGAACCCGGCGAAGCTAACTACCTCTTGAAGCTCATCATCCCTGAGCTTGGGTACTTCTCGGCATCTCGGACGCTGCCGTATTCACCCCTTGTAGCGGGTATTCTCTTCGGCTTCACCGCCTACATGGATGCCACGTGGAACCCCGAAATTGCGCGCTCGCGAGCATTTGACCGCCTTGCAAGCATGTTTGGCATTCCGCGCGGGCTCGTTCGAAAGGCGCTGGGAGGTGGCCTATTCAGTATCGTCAAATCTGGATTCGATACTTATCTTGGCACTAAGGCTCATAATATTCGGACCGCTTCTGCTGACGAATACGGTATTACTACGCATCGTGGCGAGAAAAGCCAGCTTTCTGTGGGCGCCAGCTCAGAACGTCTTCTTGCGGCTGCTAAGGCACAGGATCAGGAATTTGAGCGTTCCCGACAGAACCCCTCGACCGCTGAACGCAGTGCCGTACTCGTCACCGTCATGTACGAAGCAGGACACGAAGGTGACCCCGCCCATGCTCTATACGTCGTGAGTATTCCGGGTACTAACTTTGATTCCTGGGGCGGATCTATCATAGATATCGTTGGTATCGGACGCGAAGCATTGGGCAAAGATACTCTGAAGAACCCCGCCTATCAGATGGTTTTGCAGGCCCTGCGTGATGCCGGAGCACCTCAGGGTGCTCGTGTGTACCTGGAGGGTTTCAGCCAGGGAGGCATGATTGCCCACAACATGGCGAATAGTACTGAAGTCGCCAAAGAAATCAACATTGTGGGCGTCTACGCCCAAGCCGCCCCGCTACCAGGTCTACCTGCTAAACGTCGTGACTTTGGAGTGGACTACGTGGAAGGAGACGGAGACCCAGTTCCTGACTCAGCAGTGAACCCTTTTACCCAAATTTTCGGGGGAACGTGGCAGCCTGATGAACGCGATACGGTAATCACCGTCAATAACCCTGAACATCATGGTGAAAATTACGACGAAGCCCTACAGCGTGAAGGGCATAGTAGCAAGGTGCCTGGCGGCATGCGCACCGCAATAGACGGTAAAGAATATGTGCTGGGGGAACAGAAGGTAACCTCAGCCTCAAGCCTGCCGGACGGTCTGCCTCCTGCTGTACGAAGCAGCATAACAGCCGGACGTATCGGAATCTACGGTCGCGCTGCCTGGGATTCAGGAACCAGGCCTGGTGTCTTGGGTATAGCTGAGCTGGCTGATAAGAAGACAGGCGGGCGTCTGGGGCAAGCAAAGCGTGGTATCGAAGACACCGTCTCCGACGTCCAGCAGGGCATGGAGATTGCCAAGCAGAAGGCTGAGGGTCTCCAGCGAGAAGCTGGAGAAGCCGCCTGGGCGGTTGCTAAGCAAATCCCTGCGGTCATCGAGGGCGTCCAAAAGACCATCCCTCACCCCGAGCCGACTCCACAGGAATCTCAGAACCCGCAACCTGCCTGGCCGGAAACCCCTGCACCGCAGATGCCTAAGGTGCCCCTCCTGCAGGGATACAACCCGCAGCATCTGCCGCCCGCCATCAATATGCCGGGCGACCTGAGCCGCCCCGAGCCTGCCCCCATCAAGATGCCCGGGGACCTGAGTCGTCGGGAGCCGGCGCCCATCAAGATGCCCGCTCGAATCGAGGCAGAGGGGCAGCTACCCCCTGCAGGTCTGATTCCGCCGGACATTCTGCCCAAACCTGCAGATCTGCATACGCACATCGAAAAGGCTGTTACTCAGCCAATCATCGATCAGTTGCAGCTCCCTAGTGTGGGTTCTGTGCTCAAGAATCCTCCAATCTTCGGATCTGGACAGGGCGGAGACTACGACGGCGGTGAGTCGCTCATCCCCGCCCTGCCGGACCTGAAGCCCGCGCCCATGCTCCCGCCCAAGAGCATTGACCCTGGATTCCTCGCACCGACTCCGCCCGAGAACATCGACCCCGGGTTCCGTGCACCAGGCCCTCCCGAGGACCTGACTCCCCTCGAGGAGCGTGAACCCCTGATGGTCTAAAAGCCCAATCTCAACGGCTCGGTGGAGGGCGGAGGGGACGAGTAGAGTAGAGAAGAGAAAAGGAGGGGCACCGCTGGGAACAACCCCGGCGGCGCCCCTCCATCTATGCGTACAGTGCTTTACGTACAGCGCCCGCGGCTAGTCCCTGCTGCCTGCACAGCTATAGCTTGCTCGCAACCTGCTCTATAGGTGAGAAGCGTTAGCCTCCGAGCCGCCCGCAGGCACATACTGGAACCATGAGCCAGTCAGCTGAACACGCCAATATTCCGGTCCGCCCCGTCTTCAACACCCTGCCCAGCTACGCGGCAGGCAAGCCGCCCACACCCGTCGAAGGCCTCACCCAGTACAAGCTCTCCTCCAATGAGAACCCGCTGGGCCCCGTACCCGAGGTCGCGCGCGTCCTCGCAGAATTTGCGACCGCGCACCGCTACCCCGACCCGCTCTCCACCGCCCTGCGTCAGAAGCTCTCCGCACGACTGGGCGTGGACGCTGACGACATCGTCACCGGTGCCGGAAGCCTCGGCGCGCTCAACCAAATCCTCAAAACTTTCGCCGGCGTAAACGCTGACGGCGTGCAGGACGAAGTCATCTACGCCTGGCGTTCCTTCGAGGCGTACCCGATCCTTGTCGGCATCATGGGCGCTCGCAGCGTGCAAGTGCCGAACCTGCCCGACGGCTCGCACGACCTGGACGCCATGGCGGCAGCTATCACCGACCGCACCCGCCTGATTCTGGTCTGCACCCCCAACAACCCGACCGGCCCCGCCGTCACCGAAAGCCAGATTCGTGCGTTCCTGGCGAAGGTGCCCGCCCACATCCCCGTGGTGATTGATGAGGCGTACTTTGAGTTCTGTGCCGCCTCCACCGTGCCGGAGGGCGAAGAGCCCCCGTTGAACGGCCTGGACATCTACCGTGACTACGAGAACGTCATCATTCTGCGCACCTTCTCCAAGGCGCAGGGCCTGGCGGGTCTGCGCGTGGGCTACTCGATTTCACACCCGCAGATTACGCAGCACCTGCGCGTGGCGGCGACCCCGTTCGCGGTGACGGCGCTGGCGGAGGCGGCGGCTATCGCCTCCATCGAGCATGAGGACGCGGTGATGGAGCGTGTGAGCCACCTGGTCTCTGAGCGTGAGCGCGTGACCGCTCGACTGCGCGAGCTGGGCTACGATTTCCCGAGCACGTACGCGAACTTCGTGTGGCTGCCCCTGGGGGAGCGCACGGGTGAGTTCGTGCAGCTGATGGCTGAGCATGCGCTGTCGGTGCGTGCGTTCAGTACCGAGGGTGTTCGTGTGAGCATTGGTGAGGTGGAGGCGAACGACCGTTTCCTCTCGCTCTGTGAGGTTTTCGCGAAGGGGCTCTAGAGCATCGTGTGAAGGGGTGGGGGTGCCCACCCTGCCCTGGTCGAACCCTAATTGAACAATGTACTATTTTCCCTTGTCGAGATTCGTTTGGGCTTTTCAAATGGTTCTCGTGCGGGAAAAATGATGGCTCGAAAAAGTTCTCAAGAGTTAAATTAAACCTCCGTATATTCCGTAAAAAGAATATATGGGAGGTTTAATTTAATGATGTTCAAATAGTGAATGACAGGGCACAATACACTGCGTTATCAGCGTAACTGCCGCGAGATAAAGCCGAAAAGAGTAGACTGGTAACTACATATGCCCAGACCCTCACAGGCTTGCCGGAACACCTCAAACCCTGCACCATCAGGTGAACGTTGAGACTAAAACCCAAGCCGCTGAGGGCCAAGCCCTCGTCACGTGTGGAGGTTAGATGCACGAGAACGACAAGTACCCCGGAGTGCCCGAACGCATCCAGCTCATGGATGAAAACGGCACCGTACACGAACACCCCACCTACAGTCGGTACATCGAAGACGTCAACGCAGACACCCTGCGCGAGGCATACCGCCTCATGTACACCACCCGCCGATTCGACGACGAGGCAACCGCCCTGCAGCGCCAGGGTCAGCTCGCCCTCTGGGTGCCCAGCCGAGGCCAGGAAGCCGCACAGGTCGGCTCCGCGCTCGCCTACGCACCCAACGACTACATCTTCCCCTCCTACCGCGAGCACGCCGTCGCCCTGACGCGTGGCGTGGACTTCCGCGACCTGATCACCATCTTCCGCGGCTCCACCACCCACGGCTGGGACATGAAGGCACACAACTTCCACACCTACACCAAGGTGCTTGCCGCCCAGACCCTGCACGCAGTCGGCTACGCCATGGGTCTGAACTTCGACGCCGACATCGAAGCTGAAACCGGCACCCGCCGCACCGGTCAGGGCCAGGCAACCGACCCCGCCAAGGATACCCAGAAGCCCGCCGTGGCGGTCTACTTCGGTGATGGCTCCTCCACCGAGGGTGACGCCCACGAATCCATGGTTTTTGCCGCCTCCTACAACGCGCCGGTGCTCTTCTTCGTGCAGAACAACCGCTGGGCTATCTCCGTGCCCTTCGAGGTGCAGTCCCGCGTGCCGGTGTCCACCCGCGCCGCAGGCTACGGCTTTGAAGGTATCCGCGTGGACGGCAACGACGTTCTCGCGGTGCTCGCCGCAACCCGCTACGCCATGGAGAAGATCCGCGCCGGTGAAGGCCCCGTGCTGATTGAAGCTGAGACCTACCGCCTCGGCCCGCACACCACCGCGGACGACCCCACTAAGTACCGCACCGACGCCGACCTGGAAGGTCCCCTGCGCCGCGACCCCATGCTTCGCCTGGAGAAGCACCTGCGCGATAACGGCTACGCCGACGACGCCTTCTTCGAAGAGGTTGCAGAAGCAGCCCAGCAGGTCGCATCCGGCGTGCGTGAGGCAGTGCTGAACTCCGAAGTTGCCGACTTTGAGCGTTTCTTCGACCGCGTCTACGTGCAGGAACACCAGCAGGTGGAAGACGACCGCGAGTTCTACCGTAACTACGTTGCAGGCTTTGAAGAGGAGTAAGCATGAGCGAGAAAATTGAACGTTTGACCCTCGCCAAGGCGATTACCCGCGGCCTGGAAGACGCCATGGAAGCCGACCGCACCGTCGTTATGCTCGGTGAGGATATCGGCAAGCTCGGCGGCGTGTACCGTGTGACCGAGGGCCTGCAGGCACGCTTCGGCAATCGTCGCGTCATGGATGCGCCCCTGGGTGAATCCGGCATTATCGGCACCTCCATCGGTATGGCGCTGCGTGGCTACCGCCCCGTGCCGGAGATTCAGTTCGACGGCTTCGTGTTCCCCGCCTACAACCAGATCACGAGCCAGCTGGCGAAGATCCATAACCGCACCGATAAGCAGTACACGGTGCCGGTGACTATCCGTATTCCGTACGGTGGCGTGATTGGTTCGGTGGAACATCACTCCGAGTCCCCGGAGGCGCTGTTCGCCCACACCGCGGGTCTGCGTATTGTGACCCCCTCGACCCCGCACGAGGCGTACTGGATGACCCGCAAGGCGATTGAGTGCCCCGACCCGGTCATTATTTTTGAGCCGAAGCGCCGCTACTGGCTCAAGGGTGAAGTGGATTTTAGCGACACTTCCTTTGAGCCCTTTAGCGCCCAGGTGGTGCGTGAAGGAACGGACGCGACGATTGTTGCGTACGGTCCGCTGGTGCCGGTTGCCCTGGCCGCCGCGGAGGCTGCTGTGGAGGATGGCCGCTCGATTGAGGTCATTGACCTGCGCTCGATTTCGCCGCTGGATGTGCCGACCGTTGCTGCTTCGGTGGCGAAGACTGGTCGCCTGATTATTGCGCACGAGGCGCCGACTTTCGGTGGTATGGGTGGTGAGCTGGCTGCGGCGATTACGGAGCGTTGCTTCTACAGCCTGCAGGCGCCGGTGATTCGCGTGGGTGGCTACTACATGCCGTACCCGGTTTCCCGTGTTGAGGAAGAGTATGTGCCCGATATTGACCGTATTCTTGAAGCGGTTGACCGCGCTTTTGACTACTAGGCATTCCCTGATCTGACGTATCAGCGTGTTGCGCTATTGCGGGTTGCAAGCCCGCACTGAATATTCCGTATAGGGTATATGCCCTAGTGAGAGGTAAAAATGTCCCAGATTTTCCCGCTCCCTGACGTGGGTGAAGGCCTGACCGAAGCAGAAATCCTCAGCTGGAAGGTGGCAGTCGGCACCGAGGTCGCCATCAACGACGTCCTCGTCGAAATTGAAACCGCTAAGAGCGTCGTGGAACTTCCCTCGCCCTTCGCCGGCACCGTCGAGGCGCTGCTCGTTGCCGAAGGTGAAACCGTTGAGGTGGGTACCCCGATCATCAGCATCTCCGGCGGCGACAACGCATCCGCAACCCCGGCGGCACCCGCCGCGGCAGAGGCTGAGTCCGGCACCGCACTGGTCGGCTCCGGCCCCAAGGCGGATGCGGTGAAGCGTCGCGCCCGCAAGCGCCCCGCCTCCGCAACCCAGTCCGCACAGGTCGCTGCGGCACCGGTCGCACCGGCTGTTCAGGCACCCGTGGCGCACACCCCCACCGACCCGGTGAACCGCAACCAGGGCCTGCTGAGCGAGCTGGCCGAGCGCGCCTCCCGCTTTGTGGAGAACACCCCGCTGAACTCGGTGGTGCAGCGTCTGGCACCCGAGCCCGCAGCGGCTTCCGCGCCGACTTTGGCTCCCGAGCAGGTTCCGCACCGCCCGACCCTCGCGCCGCCTCCGGTGCGTCTTGCTGCAAAGGAGCTGGGTGTTGACCTGGCGAACGTGACCGCTACCGGTGCGCGCGGCCAGGTGACCAAGCAGGACCTCATGAACTATGTGGCGCACCTGAGCGATGTGCAGCATAGCGGCGCCCGTCAGCCCTTCTGGCAGCCCGCAACCACCCCCGGTGACCGCATTGAGCGCATCCCGGTGCGTGGCGTGCGTAAGGCTACCGCGAAGGCGATGGTTGCTTCGGCGTTTAGCGCCCCGCACGTGTCCATCTTCGTGGACGTTGATGCTTCCCGCACCATGGAGTTCGTGAAGCGTTTGAAGAAGTCTCGCCACTTTGAGGGCGTGAAGGTTACCCCGCTGCTGGTGCTTGCCGCCGCGGTTATTTGGGCTGCTGAGCGTAACCCGCAGGTCAACGCGACCTGGACCGATAGCGAAATCCAGATTAAGCACTTCATGAACCTGGGTATTGCTGCGGCGACCCCGCGCGGCCTGATGGTTCCGAATATTAAGGACGCTCAGGAGCTGTCCCTGCGCGAGCTGGCGGTTGCGCTGAACAACCTGACCACTCGCGCCCGCGAGGGTAAGACTCAGCCCGCTGAGATGGCGAACGGCACCCTGACCATTACGAATATCGGTTCGCTGGGTATTGATACGGGTACCCCGATTATTAACCCTGGTGAGGTGGCGATTATTGCCTTCGGTACGATTAAGCAGAAGCCGTGGGTGGTTGATGGTGAGGTTATTCCTCGCTGGGTGACGACCCTGGGCGGTTCATTCGATCACCGTGTGGTGGATGGTGACTTGTCGGCTCGTTTCATGGCTGATGTGGCTGCGATCCTTGAGGAGCCTGCACTGCTGCTGGACCACTAGGCGGCATGTTTTAGCTAGTCAGCGTCGTATTATTGCGCTGATTAAGTCATGCAGATACAGAAAACCTCCGGTACCTTACGTAAGGTACCGGAGGTTTTCTGTATGGTTTATGCCTACCGCAACGAGGTGTTGAGAAGCCTAAGCGTCCTCGCGTGCCACCTGGTCGCTCGGGTACTTGTCCACGCGGCGGTGGTATAGGCGTCCCAACAGGCCGCCGAGGATAGCGCCGAGGAAGCTCAACGCCAGAACCAGCAGAACCGCCAGCAGACCGTTCGCGAAATCACCCGCAATCAGCTTCTGCAGGGACAGGGATGCGACGCCGTTCTGGAACAGCTGAGGCGCGAGGAAGGTCGCCAGGGACCCGAGGATGAGCGCCATAATCTGCCAGAGCCATACGGCGATGCCCTGCTTCGCGCCGGCGAATCGTGCCATGCGTCCCGCCGCATAACCGCCCACCAGGTAGGCGAAGAAAATGAGCACACTCAACGCCACCGCGACCGGCACGGCGTTCGAAGCGCCGCTGAACAGGCGGGAGACCACCGAGGCGTACTCGATGGACTCGCTCTGACCGGTCAGGGTCAGCCACGACTGGATAGCCCACTGGCCACCGTCCATGAGGGAGATGGTAATCAGCCAGCCGAGCAGGCCGGGCAGCAGGTGCATGCGGGAGTAGCGGCTCTTCTGCATGGACAGCGCGGTTGCGGCGGTGAGGATGGGCTCCGAACCGGCGGCTTCACCTGCGGTGGGGATGACGAAGTGGTCATCTGCCGCGGGGGTAGCCTGCGGGGCGCTCGATGCCGCGTGGGCGTTGCCGGGTGCGGGCACCTCGTAGCTTGCAGCGGCGGCAGGTGCGGTAGCGGGGGCGGCAGTTGTGCCGCCGCGTACGTTGTCCGTGCTGGGGGCTGCAGGCTTGTCGAGCCAGCTGAGGTTGTCGTCTCCGGGTGCGCCGAAGTCAGCGCCGGATTCTGCGCCTTGAGAGGTGGCACCGGGGGAGAGGAGCGGCTGGGTTGCGGTAGCCGCCTCGTTGAGGGGGCGGGTTGCATCCTGCGAGGACTGCGTGGAGGACTGCGCCGAAGAGCTCGACTCGCGCGCCTTTTCGTGGGCGCGGCGTGCCGCGTTCAGCTCCTCATCGGTCAGGACCACGGTGGGGTCGTCGGAGGAGAATGCCGCCTCCCACAGGTCACTTTCGGTAGGCGTGGACGCCGCGGCAGCCGGACGCTGCTGCGGGGTGTTGTTCTGTGCGTTCATTAAGTCCTTTGAATCTAATCCTGGGCGCTGATTTAGCGGTTGCGGTCAGCGTAGAAGGCGCGTGCTTCTTCCATAGCTTCTGCGGAGAAGGTGTGCGGGTGCGCGGGGCGCTTATTCTCGTCCAGGGTGCGGATGACGCGGCCGGGGTTGCCCACGACCAGGGAGTTGGCGGGGACGTCCTTGGTAACGACCGTGCCTGCACCGATGACGGAGTTCTTGCCGATGGTCACGCCGCCCAGGATGATAGCTCCGCTACCGATCCATACGTTGTCTTCAACGGTGATGGGTGCGCCTGCTTCCCAGTAGTCGGCGCGGTCGCCGGGGTGGAGCGGGTGGGTGGGGGTCATGAACTGTACGTTGCTACCAACCAGTACGGTGGAGCCGATGCGGATCGGGCAGACGTCCAGGAAGACGGTGCCGAAGTTGAAGAAGGAACCGTCACCGATGTAGGTGTTCACGCCGTAGTCGAAGCGTGCGCCGGGGCGGATGTGGGCGTGTTCGCCCAGGTGACCGAGGTGTTCACGGTAGACATGCATTGCCTGTGCATGCTCGCCGCGGGCGTAGTGCTCTTCGGCGAGGACGGTTGCAGCGTAGATGCGCTTGAACTGTGCGGCGCATTCGGCGTCGGGCATGTAGACGGAACCGTTGGTCATGCGGTTGAAGGTCTCGCCGGTGGGGCGCTGCGGGGTGTGCATTAGTGGGCTCCTCCCAGGAGGTAAGCAAGTGCGATGATGGCCATTCCGAACAGGATGACGACTCCTCCGGCGATGGCGAATCGTTTGGAAATTTCGCGGAGGAGCTTCTTGAACTGCTCGTCGGTGATGTCTTGCTGTCGTTTACTCATGCTTTAAGTATCCCAGAGTTGCTTGGGTTTACCTGAGTGTTGCGGTGTTTATTGCGGTATTTGGGGCGGGCGCACGGCGTGATTTTCAGCGCGGGAAAAGCTACCGCTGAGTTGAAGCGTGAGGGCGTGGGAAGGCACAATCAATGCATGACTGAGGCTCAGAAGAACACGAACCTGCAGGATGCGGTGGCACCTGCATCCCCCGCTGGCGCGTCGGCTGGCACATCTGCTGGCGCGCATCCGTTGGCGCATCGCCCCTGGTTGAAGAATTATTCTCCGTGGACGGCACGCGATATTGAGCTACCTGAAACCTCGCTGAGCCACCTCATTGACGAGGCGGTTCGCACCGTACCCCACAAGGTGGCGCTGGAGTTCTTTGGTGCGACCACGACCTACGCCGAGTTGGGCGATCAGATTGAGCGTGCGGCGGAGGGTCTGCGCGTGGCTGGCGTGCAGGCAGGTGACCGTGTGGCGCTGATTTTGCCGAACTGCCCTCAGCATATTGCGGCGTTTTACGCGATTCTGCGCCTGGGCGCGATTGTGGTGGAGCACAACCCGCTGTACACGGGTGCGGAGTTGCGCCACATGTTTGAGGATCACGGCGCGAAGGTCGCAATTGTGTGGGATAAGATCGCCTCGCATATTACGGGTCTTCCGGCGGATATCCGCCCGAACCATATCTATTCGGTGAACATGATTTCGGCGATGCCCGCGCTGATGCGTACCGCGCTGAAGCTGCCGTTGAAGAGTGCGCGTGCTTCGCGTGAGAAACTGACCGGGCCTGCACCGGGTACGGTTTCGTGGGCTCAGCTGGTGAAGAGTGAGCGTATTGATCCTGCGCATCGCCGCCCGACCGCGCACGATATTGCGCTGCTGCAGTACACCTCGGGTACGACCGGTCTGCCGAAGGGCGTGATGCTCACGCACCGCAACTTGGAGTCTAACGGCCGTATGGGTGAGGCGTGGATTAACCCGGGTGATGACGAGGTGATTTACTCGGTTCTGCCGCTGTTCCACGCCTACGGTATGACCCTGGGTGTGACGATTGCGTCGCTGTGCCGTGCCCGCCTGGTGCTGTTCCCGACCGTGGACATGGACCTGATTTTGAAGGCGATGAAGAAGACCCGCCCGACCATTCTTCCTGCGGTTCCGCCGGTGTACCGCCGCCTGATGGATGAGGCGAAGAAGCACGGCGTGTCCCTGGAGGGCATCCGTTATGCGGTGTCCGGGGCAATGAACCTGCCGCCTGAGCTGGTTGCCGAGTGGGAGGAAGCTTCCGGCGGTTTCATGGTGGAAGGCTACGGCCTGACCGAGTGCGCGCCGCTGGTGTCCTGCAACCCGCTCAATGACACTCGCCGCGCTGGTTTTATTGGTGTTCCGTTCCCCTCCACCGATATTCGTGTGGTGGACCCGGAAACCGGTGAAGACGTACCCGATGGCGAGGAGGGTGAGCTGTGGGTGAAGGGCCCTCAGCGTTTTGCTGGCTACTGGAAGCGTGAGGACGAGACGGCGAAGACCATCACCCCCGATGGTTGGCTGCGTACCGGCGATATTGTGCGCCTGGATAAGGACTACTTCATCCAGATTGTTGACCGCATCAAGGAAGTCATTATTACCGGCGGTTTCAACGTCTCCCCGACGGAGGTTGAGGTCGCCCTCAAGCAGCACGATACGGTTGCTGATGCGGCGGTAGTCGGTATTCCGCTGCCCGCCGGTGGCGAGATGGTCGTTGCCGCTGTGGTTGCCGCTCCGGGCCGAGTGGTGCAGGAGCATACTCTGCGTGAGCACTGCTATTCGAAGGTGACCCGCTATAAGGTTCCGCGCCGCATCGTGGTGGTGGATGACCTGCCCCGTTCGATGCTGGGTAAGGTTCTGCGCCGTAAGGTGCGTGAGCAGTTGATTGCTTCGGGTGAGTTCGATCAGTAGTACTGGTTGCCAGTAGCACCGGTTGACTGCCCGCCCGCCCGTGACGGGTGGGCACTCCCGTAATGGGTGGGTAATATGGACGCCGGCTTGGGTTTTTGTACCCGGGCCGGCGTTTTGTGTGCGCCTGAATACACCGTCAGTGATGCTTTGTGACCTGGGAATAATCACTACATGACGAATTGTGACAAAATATGACGACCTTGACGTTCTGTGTCTCATGAATGGCTCTTAACTTCCACACCCGCCCCCGCCCGTGCTGTAATTGTCCCGTCATCATTCCCATCGGACGTGCTAGTACCAACGTCAGCACCCGGCGGAACGCATCATCATTCAACAGAAAGATTCATAGCCGTGAAGAAGTTTGCTGCTGCACTCGCAGTCGTCCCCCTGGTCATTGGCCTGGCAGGCTGCGGTTCCACCAACTCCTCCTCTTCCTCCAGCTCCAAGAAGGTCACCATCGGTGTGGTTGGTTCTGAGAAGTTCAACAAGACCCTGAAGGAAGAAGCTAAGAAGCAGGGCATCGACATTGAGTACAAGGAGTTCAGCGCCTACACCGAGCCGAACCCCGCACTGGACGCCGGTGACATCGACATGAACCGCTTCCAGCACATCGCGTACCTGTCGAACTACAACGTCAGCGCCAACAAGGACCTGCAGATTGTCGGCCCGACCGTGATCTACCCGATGGCTCTGTTCTCCAAGAAGCACTCCAAGCTAGCTGACATCCCCCAGGGTGGCGAAATCGTTATCCCGAACGACACCGTGAACGAAGCACGTGCACTGAAGCTGCTGAAGACCAACGGTCTGGTCACCTTCAAGAACGCTGACGTTGACGCACCCACCATCGACGACGTTGACACCTCCGCATCTAAGGTGAAGGTCACCCCCGTTGACGCAACCCAGACCGTGGTCGGTATGGAGTCCGCTGACGGTGCTGTCGTCAACAACGACTTCCTCAAGGATGCAGGCCTGAAGCCCGCAGACGCTCTGGCTCAGGACGACCCCAAGAGCGACCCCTCCGCTATCAAGTACGTGAACCTCTTCGTTGCTCAGAAGGACAAGGCAGACGACGAGACCTACAAGAAGATCGTCGAACTCTTCCACACTAAGGCCGTCATGGACGTTGTCCAGGAAGAGACCCGCGGCACCGCTGTTGAGGTCAACGTAAGCACCGACGAACTGCGTCAGTCCCTGGCTAAGGAAGAAGCCAAGCTGCGCGCTAAGAAGTAATCTTCTGAATACACGCCTCCTCTAGGCATACGCAAAGGCGGTAAGTCTAAGCACCCGAAGCGGGTCACGAAAGGCTTACCGTCCTTTGCGTACCGGCGTTAAGGCCCTTTAACGCCCCAACCACGACATATAACGGATACAAATTTATGAGTGAACTGGTACAGAGCTTCGGTGACAGCACCGAGCCCATGGTGGTTCTGGACGGAGTCTCCAAGGTCTTCGGCACCGGCCCCAAGGCAGTAGTTGCTGTTGACAACGTCTCCCTCAGCATTAACCGCGGCGAAATCTTTGCAATCATCGGCTACTCCGGCGCCGGTAAGTCCACCCTCGTCCGCCTCATTAACGGCCTGGAAACCACCACCAGCGGCACCCTGACCGTTGGCGGCTTCGAGATTTCCGGTAAGCGCGACTCCGAACTGCGCGAAGCACGCACCAACATTGGTATGATCTTCCAGCAGTTCAACCTGATGAACTCCCGCACCGTGCTCGGTAACGTTGAGTTCCCGCTGAAGATTGCCGGCTGGTCTAAGAAGGACCGCCGCGCTCGTGCCCTGGAAATGCTCGAGTTCGTGGGTCTTGCCGACCGCGCCGATCACTACCCGAACCAGCTTTCGGGCGGTCAGAAGCAGCGTGTGGGCATTGCTCGTGCGCTTGCAACCAACCCTGCCCTGCTGCTTGCCGATGAGTCCACCAGTGCGCTGGACCCGGAGACCACCCATGAAGTGCTTGCACTGCTGAAGAAGGTCAACCGTGAACTGGGTGTGACCGTCGTGGTGATTACCCACGAGATGGATGTGGTTTCCACTATCGCTGACCGTGTGGCAGTTATGGAGTCCGGCCGCGTGGTGGAGCAGGGCAACGTGTACGATGTCTTCTCCAACCCGCAGACCGATGTGGCGAAGCTGTTCGTGGCAACCACCGTGAAGCTTGCCCCCACCGGCAAGGAAGCGGCTGAACTGCGCGCAAACCACAAGGGTTACCTCATCAACGTTGAAATCGTGGAGGGTAACCAGGAGCTCGGTAAGGTGCTGTCCTACCTGGGCGCCCGTAACGTCCGCTTCAACATTGTGGGCGGCGGTATCGAGACCCTGCAGGGTAAAGCGTACGGCACCCTCACCCTGGAACTGCTGGGTGAAATCACCAGTATTGATGCTGCCGTTGCCGAGCTGAAGACCGTCACCCGCGTGCAGGAGGTGCGCTAAATGTTTGCTACTACTCTTCCGCTGGCTGCCTCGAAGACGGACTGGTCTGAGTTCCTGCCCGAGAAGCTGCTCCCGGCTATCGGCGACACCTTCTACATGGTGTCTATTACGATGCTGTGTGCAGGTCTGGTCGGCCTGATTGTGGGTGCTCTGCTGTACACCACCCGTGCAGGTAATATCTTCCAGAACCGCTTCGTGTACACGGTCCTGAACATTCTGGTGAACGTGATTCGCCCGATTCCGTTCATCATTTTGATTGCAGCTCTGGGCCCGCTGACTAGCGCTGTGGTGGGTACCCGCCTGGGCGTGAACGCGGCGGTCTTCGCGATGAGCTTCGGCGCAGCATTCGCTATTGCCCGTATTGTGGAGCAGAACATGGTCTCCATCGACCCGGGTGTGATTGAGGCGGCTCGCGCGATGGGCGCTTCGAAGATGACCATTCTGTTCACCGTGATGATTCCGGAGGCGCTTGGCCCGCTGATCCTGGGTTACACCTTCCTCATCATCGGCGTGGTGGATATGTCCGCTATGGCCGGTTACGTGGGTGCTGGCGGTCTGGGTAAGATCGCAATCGTGGACGGCTACCAGCGCTTTAACGATGAGATCACCTGGGCTGTTGTGGCGATTATTATTGTCCTGGTTCAGCTGGTTCAGTTCCTCGGTAACTTCTTGGCGAAGAAGGTTATGCGCCGATAAGCTCATGCCCTCTTATAGGCCTTGTAAGCCTTGTAGGTACAGCTGATAAGACATGGAAGACCCCCGGTCTGCTCCTCAAGGAGCGGGCCGGGGGTCTTTCCTCGTACCGGTGGAGGGGCGCTAATTGCTTAGCCTTGCGTTGTTTCAGGCTACTGCGCTGCCTCAGACTGTTGCGCCGCCTCAAGCTTGGCGATCCAGGTGCGTGCCGCCTCCCAGAGCTGCGGGTCATTGAACGAATCGAAGCGCCCAAAACCGGCCGGTGCCTTTGCCGGGTCGGTGCCTTCCGGAACGTAAATCATGACCTTCGTACCGGCGTCACGCGCCGCCTGCGCGCCCGCGGGGGAGTCCTCGAACGCCAGCGCCTCGTGACCTTCAAAGCCGAGGCGACGTGCCGCCTCCAGGTACATGTCCGGGGCGGGCTTACCGGTCGGAACGTCGTTGCTGCTGACCCAGGTGCGCACCAGCGGGGCGTAACCGTAGCTTTCCATCTTCAGGGTCAGAATGTTCGCGGTGGAGTTCGACGCCACCGCAACCGGCATGTGCTCGCTCAGGAAGCCCAGGAACTTCTGCGCACCCTCAATCAGGTCCACGCCGGAGCTGATGACCTCGTGCTCGGTGGTGAGCAGATCCTTCATCACGCGTTCATGGTGCTCGGCGTACTCTGCGGAGGCGGTGTCCGGCTTCTGACCGTTCTGCGCCTCGTAGGAGAGCAGTGCAAGCTCCTCGGCGACATCGGCTGCCGCCAGACCGGTGAGGCGGTGCTCCACCTCCTCGGTGAAGGGAACAGACCAGCGGGCGAAAAGCTCACGCTGCACATCGTTCCAGACGGTCTCGGAGTCGAGGAGGATGCCGTCGCAGTCGAAGATTGCGCAGCGGGGGAACCAATCGGAGGGTACTGTGTGTTCAAACATAATGTCAGTCTCTCACAGGGCTTTAGGCTATGGAAGCGGTAGCCCGGTGCGTGAGAAAACATGCGGGGCTCAAACCGGGTGAGGGCACAAACGCACGCAACACAAAAGCACGCAACGCGTCAGTAGGCATAAAGAAACCCTCCCGCCGCGTCCAAAGCGAACGCAACGGGAGGGCAGAAGCTAAAACAGCTTAGAGAGCGGACACCGGCTTATGGGTCACCTGACGCATAAACGGAATGGTCGCCAACAGGCCCACATAGACCAGTACCAGACCCAGCGCAATAGCGCCGAAGGTCATACCGAACATCTTCGTCAGAATTTCACCGGAAAGACCCTGCGCCGCAATCAACGCCGTCAGCGGCAGACCCAGCAGAGCAGAGATCACGCTGATGAGCACCAGCGGACCGAAGACCACGGTAAGGCGCGAGGCCTGCAGCAGCCTCGTGGGGGTACCCATCATATTCAGCGAAGAGTACAGGGAACCACGCTCGTAAATGGCGGCACTCTGGTTCAACACTGCGGAGAGAGTGACCAGCAGGTACGAGAAGAACAGCATGAGCAGCATGCCCTGGAACATGTCCGACATGATGGTCATGAAGGGGCCGGCGGCGGGGCCTACCTCCTTCGCCGTTTTGTTCATCTCACCCGCCAGAATCAGGATGGGGCCGAAGAAGGTCACCAAGAAGGTCGACAGTGCCACACCCGAAACCTGACGCCACGCCCCGCGCGGGGACTCCAGCACCGCACGGTAACCCAGCAGAACCGACGCCTTCTGGGTCATGCGCACACGAATCTTTGCGTACGCCCACACCAGGAAAGTACCGATCAGGTCGATAGCAACCATCATCAGCAGACCCGGCAACGCAATGAAAATCGCCAGGTTCTTAATCGCGCTATCGGCACCGCCGTCCTGGAAGGGTGAGAACATGCTAAAACCCTTCGAGGTCGATGCCAGAATCATCACGGCAATGACCAGAACAACACCGATACCCAGGGCAATGTAACCGGCGGAACCAGCCTTCGCGCGGGTACGCACACCCAGCGGGCTGATGCTGACCTTCGCCAGGCCGAAGAGGGAGCTGAGAGCCGCCAGGACCATACAGCCCAGGAAGCAGTAGAAAATCACGCTTACCGGCAGGAGCATATTCTCAGCACCCAGCGGAACGTTCATGAAGTGTAGGGCGCCGAACGGGAAAATCAGCACCAGGTAAAGAAGCAGACCAATAATGAAACCCACGAGGGAGTACACCAGCGCGTCCGCAACAGACAGACCCACAATCAGGGTCGTGGAGGCACCAATCAGACGCAGGGACGCCAGACGCTCATCACGGCGGCGGGCACTCAAACGAGCAGCCGAAGCGCCCAGGGTAAAGAGGGGAACAATCAGCACCAGAGCGGCAACCCACGCCAAACCCATGTAGAGCTTCTGAATGCCCATCAGGTTGATCATTTCGTGGTCAACGTTGGCGTGCTCAAGCCAAGTACTCAGCGCCTGAACACCACCGGCAACCGTCAAAAACAGCGCCGAGGAGGCGGCAAAAGCCAGCACGGGAAGAATCGCCTGCGAACTCCATAGGGTTCGCTTGGCGAGTAGAGCATAGATTTGCATTATGCACCTGCCTGAGACTGAGCACCGAGGTTCTGGAAGCCGTTCTGCGCGGGAACACCGCCCTGGTTATTGCGCTGATCGCTCACGATCTGACCGTCCTGCAGGTACACCACGCGGGAGCACGCCGCCGCCACGTTCGGGTCGTGAGTCACCACCAGCAGAGTCTTACCCTGCTGCGGAATCATGGTCAGCAGCAGAGCCATCACCTCACGCGCGGTCTTCGAATCCAGCGCGCCGGTCGGCTCATCCGCGAAGGTCACGGGGGCACCGTTCACCTGGGAGCGGGCAATAGCCACACGCTGCGCCTGACCACCGGACATCTCGCCCATACGGCGGTCCAGCATCTGCCCCAAACCCAGACGGTTCAGCAGATCAGCCGAAATGGAACGCGCCTGCTGGCGGGGAACACCGGCAATCATCGCGGCGAGGGAGACGTTCTCCTCCGCTGTCAGCTCGGGAACCAGCAGACCCTGCTGGAACACGAAACCAAACGAGTTAGCGCGCAGGGAGGTGCGCTCACGCTCGCTGAGGGACTCCACCGCCACCTGACCGGTCGGGCCATTGAACAGCACAGAACCGGCATCGAGCTTGATAATGCCCGAAAGCGCGTGCAACAGGGTGGTCTTACCGGAACCGGAAGGACCCATAATCGCCACGGACTCGCCGGGGAAAATATCCAGGCTCACGTTACGCAGCACCGGGTTATTGCCGTACGACTTGTGCAGGTTACGGGCAGAAATAATCGCGCCGCGCGCGAAGGGCGCCTGCTGCGTCTGCTGAGGAGCCTGAGCCGGGTAGCCCTGCTGACCCTGATAGTAGCCCGCCTGCTGGTTAGGCTGACCGGGCTGAACAGGCTGACTCTGCTGACCGGGCTGAGAGGAATACTGACCGGCAGGCTGCGCCGCCTGCGGAGGGGTCATTGAGTACGGGTTCTGAGCCTGGAACTGCGGGTTCTGGGATTGAGGATTCTGCGTCATGACAACCTTCATTGGGTATGAACTAACGGAAGTACCCTTCTATCATCTCAGCTTCTTGGTGGCTCAACCCTCCGTCTGGGGGCTGAAAAATATGGGAAAACCCTGAAAAAATTCGCCCGACCGGGCGCTCAACCGCCCCGCACCTCATACCCCGGTATGAGCGATACCCCGGTATGAACGCGCCTCAGCAGAAAGGATAAGCCGCGCACCCCTTGAACTGCGCGGAGGCCTTGAACTGAATCGAGGCAGTGCCATACTAGAAGGATGACCGACGCACAGAACACCCCCATCATCACTCCGGTAGCCGACCCCGAGGCAGGAACCCGCATCATCTTCCTGCGCCACGGCCAGACCGACTGGAACATTGACCACCGCTTCCAGGGCGGCACTGACATCCCCCTCAACGACACCGGCAGGGAGCAGGTCCGCACCGCTATCGGCGCCCTGCAGCAGGCAGCGGCTGAGGGCACCACCGTGGACGCTATCGTCTCCTCACCCCTTTCCCGCGCCGTAGAAAGCGCCGAAATCGTAGCCGAAGGCCTGGGCGTACCCTACCGCGGTGCCGTTGACGGCTTCCAGGAACGTTCCTTTGGCGACCTGGAAGGCCAGGTCGCTACCCGCGAGCTGATTCTCGCCTCCCGTCAGTCCAATAACGCCTTCAACGTGGAACCGAAGAAGGACTTCCTCGCCCGCTCCCTCGCGGCGCTGAACCGCGTCCGCCGCGAATACGAGGGCCAGACCGTTGTGGTCGCCGCGCACGGCATGCTGATCGCTATGACCATGACCGCCCTGGTCGCTGAGCGCCACCCCGAACTGCTCAACGAGGACGGCATCTACCCGATCCCGGTGAACGCCTCCCTGACCGAGGTGCCCCTGCAGTACCTGGACGACGCAATCGACCGCCTGCTCGTGCAGCACCTGGAACCCGAGCTGGGCCCCGAAGAGGTCCCGGCGGGCGCCGAGAACACGACCCTCACCCTGATTCGTCACGGCCAGACCGACTGGAACAAGGCGAACCTGATGCAGGGCATCACCGACATTCCGCTCAATGACACCGGCCGCGAGCAGGCACGAACCACCGGCAAGAAGCTTGCCGACATGGGCCTGGAATTCACCGTGCTGGTGTCCTCCCCGCTATCCCGTGCCCACGAGACGGCGCAGCTGGTCGGCGAGCACTTCGACCTGCAGGTGTACAAGACCTACCCCGAGCTGGTGGAACGCGCCTACGGTGCCGGCGAGGGCCTGGACATTCCCGCCCCCGAACGCCGCGCCCCGGAACGCTACTACCCGAACGTGGAATCCGAGCGTGACGTGTACATTCGTGCGGTGCGTACCCTGCGCAATATCGTGCGTGAACTCTCTGAAGCCTCGAGCGACCAGAAGATTATTGCCGTCAGCCACGGCAGCTTTATCCGCCGCGCCCTCTCCGCCGCAGCCGGCGAAGAGCGGACCGTGACCGTGCCGAACGCCGAACCGCTCACGATTGACGTGCCGGGCCTGTTCGCGTGGGACTCGACCAAGCAGTTCGACGAGGCAGGTCGCCTTGTTTGGTAAAGCACAGTTTGGTAAAGGACAACCCGGTAGCGGTCGCTCCGGCGCTCGCGTGTGGCGGCTGATCCTCTGGCCCGTCACGGCGCTGTACTGTGCGACGGTGGCGAGTATCGTATTCGCCCCCGTGCACGTGGACGATAACGAGATGGGCGGCCGCCTGGCACAGCTGCTGGATAGCGGCCACGCCGAGGGCTGGCTGCCTGCGTTCATCACCTATTCGAGTATCGAGCAGCTCTCGAACGTCATCATGTTCATTCCGGGCGGTTTTCTTTTCGCCCTGCTGCTCAAGCCGAAGGCTCGCCCGCACGTGCTGTACGCGGGGTTCCTGGTCAGCGCCTGCATTGAGACGATTCAGAGTTTCATGCCTAATCGCACCGGCGACCCGGTAGATGTGCTGATGAACGGTTCCGGCGCCCTGCTGGGCGCGGCGGGTGCTTTGGGCGTGCATCGTTGGCGTCGCGTGCGTCGCGAACGGCAAGGTAAATAAGGTTTTGTGCCCGGTGGAGGCGCTGGTTTCGAGGGTTCTCGGCGAGGGTTTTCGTCGAGGGTTTTCGGAGCCGGCGCCTCCACTTTTTGCCCTCAGTTGCCCTTATTGAGGCGCAGCGTAGGTGTTTGACGCTGTGTGGATAGTGGGCGCGGATGGTGGGGGCGGAAAACCCAACAGCTCATTAGGTCAAACAGACATAAACAGGCAGTGGTTCCCAACATAGTGTGGTTTCGGTAGGGAACGTTCGGGTAATATTCTGGTAAATACAGCGTTTTATATTGACTTGCCCACAAAAACCCACATAAAATCAAGTATTACCCTCAAGCGCTCTGCTGGCTCGCTGAAACCATGTCTCTCACGGCCATAAAAGCCGAGCAGAACGCAGAAAAGAACGCACAGATTTCCTCCCACTAGCCCAAAGGAACACCAGATTTATGTTCGCAGAAGAACGCCGTGCCGAAATTGCAAAGCTTGTTGCCTCCGCACGTCGTGTCAACGGCGCTGACCTTGCGCGCCGTTACGATGTGACCATGGAGACCGTGCGTCGTGACCTCGCCGCACTGGAAGAAGCAGGTAAGCTCCGCCGTGTCCACGGTGGTGCTGTCACCATTGAGCAGTCCACCTCCCTGGAGTCCTCCATCTCCTCCCGACAGGGCATGAACACCCCCGAGAAGCGCCGCATCGCCACCAAGGCATACCAGATCCTGCGCGACTCCGAGGCGGGCTCCATCGTCCTGGACGCAGGCTCCACCATCGAAATTCTCGCCGACCACATCGGCGCAGAGAACTTCAGCCTCAAGACCGGCAATGACCGCATCATCATCACCCACGCACTGCACATTGCAGTCAAGCTCGCCGAAGCCGAGGGCGTCACCCTTGAACTGGTTGGTGGCCAGCTGCGCAAGATGACCTGGGCTGCTGTTGGCGCACGCGCCGCAGAGCACTTTGGCACCATGCGCCCGGATATTGCTTTCATTGGTGCCAACGGCATTGAATCCCACTTCGGCATCTCCACCCCCGGCATGAATGAAGCCATCGTCAAGACCGCAATTTGCAAGGCAGCCCGCCGCGTGGTCCTGCTTTGTGACTCCGCGAAGTTCGGTCAGGAATCCCTGGTCCGCTTCGCCGGATTTGAGGATATTGACACCCTCATTACTGATCGCGAGCCCGAAGGTGCCCTCCGCCAGGCACTCGAGGCCGCAAATGTTGAGATTGTGATTGCCTAATGATTATTACTTTGACCGCCAACCCCAGCCTGGACCGCACCATTGAACTCGGTGCACCCCTGGCTCACGGCGCCGTGCAGCGTGCTATCGGTGCCGTACAGGATCCCGGTGGCAAGGGTGTAAATATTTCCCGTGCTCTGCAGGTTTCCGGCGTGCCGACCCTCGCCATCGTGCCCGGTGAAGCCACCGACCCGGTGCTGACCGCACTGCAGGCTGTGGATGTTGAGTTCGCTAACCTGCCCACCGGTGAGCCGATTCGCTCGAACATCACCGTGGTTGATCCGGATGGTACCACCACCAAGCTGAACGCCCCCGGCACCGTTTTTGATGCCGAACTGCGTCAGAAGCTGGATGCGCTGGTAGTTGAGCGTTCCAAGGGCGCCGACTGGGTGGTTCTGGCTGGTTCGCTACCTCCGGGTCTGGAGCCGACCTACTACTCCGAGCTGGTGGCGGCACTGCGCGCCTCCGGCTACGAGGGCAAGATTGCTATCGACACCTCTGAGGCGCCGCTGATCGCGACTGTCGCCGGTGAGCACAAGCCCACCCTGATTAAGCCCAACTCGGAGGAGCTGGCTCAGCTGACCGGTAGCGATAACTGGGAGGAGCTGGAGGCTAGCCCCGAGCTGACCGCCCGCACCGCCCAGAAGCTGCTCGGCGACGGCATCGAGTACGTGCTTGCCACCCTCGGCGGCGGCGGCGCAGTGCTGGTCACTGAGCAGGGTATCTGGCACGCTGTGCACGAGCCGATTCAGGTTCGTAGCACTGTGGGTGCCGGTGACTCGTCGCTGTCCGGTTTCTTGATTGCTCACACTCGTGGTGAGGATGCCCCCGGTTGCCTGGTTCAGGCGGTAGCTCACGGTTCGGCTGCTGCTGCTCTGCCCGGTACCCGTATGCCTTCGTTGGAGCAGACCACTCCTGAGAAGGTCACTGTTCGTCAGCTGCAGCTCTAAAGCTCTAATTCGGGCTGTTTTCGCACCTCCAGCTTTTATTCTCTGAAGGGAATATAAGCCGGGGTGCTGCCCCAACAGCCACACGCACACACGAACGCAACACACACAGCACACACTTTGAACTCATAGGGGAGAAGCCCGGCACCGCTGAGCGGATCCCCGCCCCAACACATACCCGAGGAGGGAATATGTCTGATCTGATCACCGCAGATCTCGTCCTTCTGGACGAGAATCTCGGCGAGACCCGATTCGACGTAATTGCCAAGCTCGCCCAGGCAGTCGTAAATGCCGGACGCGCTACCGACTTCGAGCAGCTCTACGCGGCTGCCGAGGCACGTGAATCCAAGACCGACACCGGTATCCCCGGCGGTATTGCGATTCCGCACTGCCGTAGCGCCGCCGTCACCGAGCCAACCCTGGCAATGGCACGACCCAACCCGGCAGTTTCCTTCGGTGCAAAGGACGGCCCCGCCGACCTGATTTTCTTCATCGCTGCACCCGATGGCGCTGACCAGGCTCACCTGAAGCTGCTCTCCACTCTGGCACGCTCCCTGATGAAGAAGAGCTTCACCGCGTCCCTGCGCGAAGCCTCCTCGGCTGAAGAGATTGTTGAGCTGGTCAACGGTGCGCTCGGCGTGGGCGAGAAGAAGGCGGAGGCTAAGCCCGCCGCTGCACCCACCGCCTCCGCTCAGGAAACCCCCGCTGCTTCGGCTCCGGTGAAGAAGATTGTTGCTGTGACCGCATGCCCCACCGGTATCGCTCACACCTACATGGCTGCGGATGCCCTCAAGTACGCTGCTGAAGAGCTCGGCTACGACCTGAAGGTTGAGACCCAGGGCTCCTCGGGTAATGAGAAGCTGACCCAGGCTGATATTGATGCCGCAGACGCCGTGATTTTTGCGGTGTCCGTGAACGTGCGTGAGCGTAATCGCTTTGCGGGTAAGCCCTTTGTTGAGTCTCCCGTCAAGCGCGGTATTGACGAGCCTAAGGAAATGATTGCGGAGGCTCTGGCTGAGGCTGAGAACCCCAACGGTGCACGCGTTGCCGCTGCCGCCAGCGGTGAGGACAGCGCAGGCGCTACCGAAGGCGCTTGGGGCTCGCGCATCTACAAGGCCGTGATGACCGGTATCTCCTACATGATTCCGTTCGTTGCTGCTGGCGGTATTCTGGTCGCCCTGGGCTTCGTTTTTGAGGCAATTACGGTGCCGAACCTTGGCGATGTGAATACCAAGGCGATTCTCGGCTCGGCAACCCTGTTCAACCTCGGTAATGTGCACTGGACCCTGTACCTGGGTGCTGTTCTGCAGACCATCGGTGGTTTCGGTCTGAGCCTGATGGTTCCGGCTCTTGCCGCGTACATTGCGTACGGTTTGGCTCAGCGTCCCGGTATCGCTCCGGGCTTCATCGCCGGTTCGGTGGCTCTTGCCGTGAACGCGGGCTTCCTCGGCGGTATTGTTGGCGGTATTCTCGCCGGTCTGATTGCGTACGCTCTGGGCACCCTGAAGCTGCCCCGCTGGCTTGGCTCGATGATGCCCGTGGTCATCACCCCGCTGGTGACTTCTCTGGTTGCCGGCCTGGCAATGTACCTGCTGCTCGGTGCGCCCCTGGCGTGGGTTATGACCACCCTGCAGGATTGGCTGACCTCCATGTCTGGTGGCTCCGCTCTGGTGCTGGGTCTGATCCTGGGCGCCATGATGGCTTCTGACCTGGGCGGTCCCATCAACAAGGCTGCTTACCTCTTTGCAACCGCTGGCCTGTCCTCGGGCGCGACCGTGAACCAGGAAATCATGGCTGCCGTCATTATCTCCGGTATGGTTCCGCCGCTGGCTATGGCTCTGGCGACCACTCTGCGCCCCAAGCTGTTCAACGAGAACGAGCGTGAGAACGGTAAGGCTGCGTGGCTGCTGGGTGCATCCTTCATCTCTGAGGGCGCTATTCCCTTCGCTTCGGCTGATCCGGCTCGTGTGATTCCTTCGACCATTGTTGGTGGCGCTATCGCCGGTGCAATCTCGATGGGTGCGCACGTGGCTTCCCCGGCTCCGCACGGTGGTATTTGGATTATTGGTCTGGCGCAGAACCCGCTGATGTTCCTGGTGGCTGTTGTTGCCGGTACCGTTGTTTCGGCGCTGCTGTACGTGGTGCTGAAGTCCCTGGGTGCCCGTTCTAAGGCATCCGCATAAAGGCCGTATAACCTCACCTTCATTTGATCGTCTGTTTGCAGGCGCGAGCGTGAAAAAACACGTTACACTGTAGACAAACCACAGATAGGACATGAACTCTATGACTACCTACAAGGGCGTCGGCGTATATGCCGGCCGCGTTATTGGCCCCGTTCTTCAGATGCCTAAGCCCATCGAGGAACCCAAGGATGGTCTGCGTCTGAGCGGTGAGACCGCTGAGGCTGCAGCACAGCGTATTAAGGACGCATCGGTCCGCGTCAAGGAAGACCTGCTGGCTCGCGCAGAGAACGCAAGCCGTGACGGTAAGGCTGTTCTGAAGTCTACTTCCCAGATGGCTACCGACCGTGCACTCATTAAGAGCGCTATTAAGCTGGTTGAGACTCAGGAGATGGCTCCCGAGCGCGCAATCTGGGAGGCTGCAACCTCCTTCGCGGACCAGATGGCTGCTCTGGGCGGCTACATGGCTGAGCGCGTCACCGACATCCACGACGTGCGTGCCCGTATCGTCGCTGAGCTGACCGGCCAGCAGGCTCCCGGTATCCCCGTTTCTGATGAGCCGTTCATCCTGGCTGCTATTGACCTGGCACCGGCTGATACCGCAACCCTGGACCCCGAGAAGGTTATCGCACTGATCACCTCTGACGGTGGCCCCCAGGCGCACACCGCTATTCTGGCTCGCGGCTTGGGCCTGCCCGCTATTGTGGCTGCTAAGGGCGTAACCGACATTGCTGATGGCACCATCGTCTACGTGGACTCTAACGAAGGCATCGTTGACACCGAGCCCACCGATGCTGACCGCGAAGCAGCAATCAAGTACGCAAACCGCAAGCCCGTCGCTGACTTCGACGGTCAGGGCGTGCTGGCTGACGGCACCCGCGTACCGCTGTACGCAAACGTTGGTGACGGCAAGTCCGCTGAGAAGGCTGCAAGCCTGAAGGCTGAGGGTGTTGGCCTGCTCCGCACCGAGTTCGGCTTCCTGGGCCACGACGCTGAGCCTTCCATTGAGACTCAGGCTAAGACCTACAAGTCCGTGTTTGACGCATTCCCCGGCAAGCACATTGTGGTCCGTACCCTGGACGCTGGCGCTGACAAGCCGCTGCCGTTCCTGAACGTGACCCCCGAAGAGAACCCCGCACTGGGTGTTCGCGGTTTCCGTACCGACTGGACCGTTCCGGGCGTTCTGACCCGCCAGCTGGAGGCTATTAAGGCTGCTTCGGAGAACTCCGACGCTGACATCTGGGTTATGGCTCCGATGATTTCGACCACCTCCGAGGCACGCAACTTCGCGAACATGCTCAAGGAGATTGGCCTGCCCGTTCACGGTGTGATGGTTGAGACCCCCGCAGCTGTGATGAACGCTGAGGCTATCCTGGGCGAGGTCGACTTCGTGTCCATTGGCACCAACGACCTGACCCAGTACACCATGGCGGCTGACCGTCTGCTGGGCGACCTGGCGCACCTGAACAACCCCTGGCAGCCCGCGGTGCTGAAGATGATCAAGATGACCGTTGAGGGTGCTCAGCGTGCATCGGTCACCGCGGGTAAGAAGAAGTACGTGAGCGTCTGTGGTGAGGCTGCGGCTGACCCGGCTCTGGCTGTTGTTCTGGTTGGTCTGGGTGTTGACACCCTGTCCATGAACGCTGGCGCTATCCCCGCTGTAGCTGCGGTTCTGAAGTCCGTGACTAAGGAGAAGGCACAGCAGATTGCGGCTATCGCTCTGCAGCAGATTTCTTCTGCTGAGGCGAAGGAGAGCGCACGCAAGGCTCTGCCGATTCTGGACGAGCTGGGCCTCTAAGCCTTAAAACGATTCCGGGGTTGCCTGCCGCTCCTTGATGGGGTGTGCTGGGCGGTGCCTGAGTCCATGAAAATGCCGGGTGCAGAGTTTTATTTCTGCATCCGGCATTTTTGTACTTGTTAGCGTATGGCTGAACGGTACAATTTATAGAGTAAGGGCGGGTCCTGAAGCGCCCCGTTCATTTAGAATAGGTACTGATATATTTTCGGTTCCTTAATCAAAGGAGAAACATAATGGCAGAGCGCGAAGCCACTATTGCAAGCCGTGTTGGCCTGCACGCACGTCCGGCAGCTATCTTCGCTGAGGCAGCTGGCGACCTCCCCGTTGAGGTGACCATTGCTGCTAAGGGCGAGCCCGCAGATGAGGCTATGGACGCTGCATCGATTCTGTCCCTGATGTCCCTGGGTGCAAAGCACGGCGACGTTGTTGTCCTGCGCGCTGAGGGTGAAGGTGCTGAAGAGGCTCTGGACTCGCTGGTTAAGATCCTCGAGACCGACCACGACGCTGAGTAATTGACTCTCGCCTCTGAGGTGAACCCCTAAGCGGTGCGCTTCGGATGCTGTGAAGGCTACCGCCTTAAAGCGTGAATATCCCGTCACTTCGGTGGCGGGATATTTTTTATTATGAATAATTCATGTTTCATTGCGTTATGGGTGGAGGCATAAGGGGGTTATTTTCCCGCTAAATCTTAATGTATAAATAACCTTTATTTTTTCCTCGAAATACCCGCAAAAATATTCCCCACAATATTTTCTGTACAGTAGCGACCCCGCTTTCTCATCATTTCAATGAAGCTATCCAACGCAGGTCACACATGGTGCCGTTAGTGCAGAAAACAACACCTAGAAAAACAGTATTTTTGCTCCCCGGTGCTACCGCAGAATCGCGCCCTTGTTAGACTAAAAAGGCACTGTCTATCTGGGAGGGACATTGGCAGAATCGAGGAACACCCCCGCGACCTCCACATCGCGGGAAGCTTCGCATGCAGGCGAAGTAAACACTGCCGCAACGGAAGGAAGCGAGCAGAATACTACCGCGGGCTACATTGCCGGTAAGCGCGGTTTTCCCCTGGTTTCACTAGACCAGGTTACCGACGAGAAATTGCGCCGCGTGTTGGCTCAGCAGGCCCCTGCCGCGAAGGCTCAGGAAGGTACCGTCGCAGCGGAAGCTGTCAGTGAGGTACTGCAGGAGGCCGCAGCAGACATGGGTATCCCCGCGCAGGAGGTAGAGCCCACCGGCGACCCCGAGCTGCGCCCTAACGGTCACGGTGCGCGCACCGTCATTGACCCCTCCCTCGTACCTGACGACGACCTAGACGCATACCGCGAGGACCCGCACCCCACCACCTCCAGCAATATGGTGACCGAGGAGGCGCTGACCCGCCCCTCCCAGCCGGTGCCCATGACCGGCATGATTCCGCAGGTGCCGAACTCGCACGCAGCCCGACGCTACGGCGCGGATCCTGCCGCAATGCCGAAGACCGGGCCCGTCTCGATGCCCACCACCTCCGTACCGCTGGTTGATAGGGGCGCTCAGGGCCTCCTCGGGCGCGGTAGTGGCGGCCGTTGGGGTTCGCGTCGCCTCCGCTCTTTCGTGCGCACTGAGGAGGCGGCACCCGCCGCCCCGCGCGGCGCCCAGCGTATTGCTCAGCGTCAGTTCGTGCCGACTATCCGCTCTGACGAACACGAGCGTCGTGAGGCTTTCCGCCGTGAGAAGGAGTACGCCCGCGATACCCTGAACTTCACCCTGCGCCTGGCTGAGGCGATGTTCCACTACGGCGCGGACGCCATGGACGTGGACTCGGCGATTATTGCGGTCTCTTCGGCGTATGGTTTGGACTCGGTGGAAGTCGATATTACGAACCAGTCGGTGACCATCAACTACACCTCGGACCCCGATATTTACATGGAGTCCCGCATCGCAAAGCGCAATGCGAACGCTGATGAGCGTTTTACCCACACTCTGGTGCGTGTGGTGCGTTCCTCTACGGAGAACTATGAGGCGCTCTCCGAGGTGTACGGCCTGATCTATAAGATCACTCGCGGCGGTATGACCCTGGAAATGGCTGATTTGAAGCTGAACCAGATTACGCACCGCCCCAAGCCGTTCCCGCCTCTGGTGGTGTGGGCGGCGAACCTGGCGTGTGCTGGAACCCTGACGGCGGCGCTGGGGGCGAGCTTTGCGACGGCGTTGAGTGCGGTGATTATTTTTATTCCCGTGTACTTGCTGATTCAGTGGTTGAGTTCGATTGGTATTCCGGCGTTCTTCCGCATGGCCGCTAGTGCGGGTCTGATGACCTTCTTGGCGATTTGGCTGGGCGGTGAAGGGTCCATTCTTTCGGTGCTGCAGCGTCAGGGGGAGCCGATTTCGGCGCCTCTGGTGGTGGCTGCGGGCATGATTATGTTCTTGCCGACCCCGCGTCTGGTGGGCGCCGTGCAGGATGCGATTAATGGCTTCCCGGTGACGGCTGCGGGTCGTTTCGTGTCGACGGGTATGAGCTTCTTGGGTCTGGTGGTCGGCATTGCGACCGCGGTGAGTGCGATCAATATTTTCAACGGCCCGACCCTGGATATTGAGCAGCTGCGTTTTGAACCGACGACCCCGCTGGCGGCGTCTTTCTTCTTCCTCGTGGCGATTGCAACCTTTGCAATTACTTTGCAGACGAAGCTGGTGAAGGTCGGTTGGCTGATGCTCATTACGGGTTGCGGTTTGGCGGCGTATTACGCCTATGAGTTGCTTGCCGGTCCGAGTACTGGTCGCGGTCCGACGGCGTGTGCGGCGGTTGTGATTGGTGCGTTGAGCACGTATTTTGCGTACCGTCTGCATGTGCCTCAGGCGATTTTCTCGATTCCTGCGATTACGTTCTTGTTGCCGGGTCTGTCGTTCTTCCGCGGTATGTATCTGCTGACGGTTGAGACGGATGTGATTCTGGGTATGCAGAATATGATTACGGCGGTTTCGATTGTGGTGGCGATGGCTTCGGGTGTTGCTCTGGGTAATTACACGATGCAGTATGCGCTGCAGAATTTTACGACTCCGCGGAATGTGGAACCGGCGGATTCTTAACCCTCCTTCAAGGATATATAGCCAATATTGCATATATTGGATGTAGGGAAGGGGCGGTAGCTTGCGAGTTCACCTCACAAGCTACCGCCCCTTCAATACACCCATTGCGCTTAGCAGACCGTCCTAGCGGACCGTCCAATCCACCGGCTCCGCACCCTGCTGCACCAGCAAAGAATTTACGGTCGAAAACGGGCGCGAACCAAAGAAACCACGATGAGCAGACAGCGGCGAAGGATGCGCCGACTCCACGCTCGGGTACGGCTGCAGCATGGGTGCGCACTTACGCGCATCCGCACCCCACAGCAGACCCACCAGCGGCTGGTTACGCGCCACCAGCGCACGGATAGCGCACTCGGTGATCTCCTCCCAACCTTTGCCGCGGTGCGAACCCGCATCAGACTCACGCACTGTCAAAACCCTGTTGAGCAGCATGACGCCCTCATCGGCCCAACAGGACAGGTCGCCATGATCAGCCGGGGCGATACCCAGATCGTCCTGCAGTTCCTTGTAAATATTGTTCAACGAACGAGGCAGTGGCATACCGCGGTGCACAGAGAAGGACAGACCCATCGCATTACCCGGGGTGGGGTAGGGGTCCTGACCAATAATGAGGACCTTCACCCGGCTCATCGGGCGGCGGAACGCATTGAAAATATCGGCGGCAGGCGGGAACGTACGGTACCCCGCCGCGTGCTCCTCACGCAGAAAAGCGCCCATGGCGTGAATCTGCTCTTCGACGGGGGCGAGTGCTGCCGCCCAATCCTCGCTCATAATGCTGCTGAGGGGCTGGTTCATAAATCTCCTCGGGGAATCTCCTGGTGCTGATGTGACCCGGACGGTGACGGGTGCGGGTGCGGGATGAATGCTTCTCCCCTAGACTGGGGTTCTCTTCTAGACTGATGTTCTCTTCTAGACTAGGGGATGACGAATACACACGCTAGGAGACGCCAGCTACGGCAGGCGAGCTACAGACAGGAGGGAACGTGTCAGAACAGGAACGCGCCGAAACCGCACAGAGCCAGACGGAGGCGCAGAGCCAGCCGGAAGTAGAAAACCAGCCGGAAGCGCAGAGCCAGCCGGAAGCGCAGAATCAATCCGGCGGCCTGACCCCGGTGGAGCGCCGCATCCTTGAGGTGGAGCGCCGCCGCTTCAAGCACCAGGGTTCCAAAGAGAAGGCGATTATCGCCGCCGGTTTCACCCCGATTGCCTACTATCAGCGCCTGAACGTGATGCTTGATGATAAGCGGGTACGCGCCGCAGCACCGCAGATGATCGACGTTCTGCGTGCCCGCCGAGACGCTGACTAGGGGCTCGAATTGGGGGAGTCGTGCGAGCTCTCCAACTCCTGCATCCAACCCCACACACCTTAGGTTCAACCAGAGATTGAACACTGTGCGGTGTCCGTCTCTTTCACAGCCGGTTGCGGGGCGTTCACATTGGTTCTCGCTAATTGAGCCGGTACTCTAGGTACTAGAACACCAAGACCGCACCTTCCGCAGCCGCGCCCGCGTGCCAGACAGGGAGGCACGGTACCAGCCGGTAAACAGAGACCCGTGAAATGAGGATAAATGAGCTACCCCCGCGACGAATTTGACGAGGTAGACGAAAATACCGCCCGCCGCGGAACCTACCGCGCGGTCAATGCTGACCCGGCAAAGAGCCCCAAGGGCGCTATCCCCCTGGTAGCTGCAGGCGTAGTCGGTCTGCTCATCGGCGGCGCGATGTACGTGTACGCGCCGCGCACCGCCTCCCCGCAGTACTCGGCGTCCACCGCGAAGAGCAGCTCCGCCCCCGCAAGCGCGTCGGCGTCCTCTGCGCCGGCTAAGGCTTCCGCGTCGGCAAGCGCTACGAAGACCGGTCTGGCTGAGTCCATCTCCGTGGCGGTCTACAATGCGGCGGCTCCGGCGGGTAGCGCATCCGGTGCGGCGGCACTGCTGACCGGTTACACCATCAGCGAGACGGCAAACTACACGGGTGCGGCACCGGCAACCAGCGTGGTCTACTACGCTGAGGGTTACCAGTCGCAGGCGCAGAGTATCGCCTCGAAGCTGGGTATTACTCAGGTGCGTCAGGCAACCTCCGATGTGCAGATGGGCAACCACGAGGTCATCGTGATTCTGTCCTCGGATTACACCGGCTCCGCTACTGCAGCAGAATAGACTCAGGCGGTTGCTCGGGTGAACCTACGCCCGCGCCCGCTGTTTCTGCCATAACGACTTCTGCTCAACCCAATCTCAACCTCATCCGCGCAATTCCACTGATGCGCCGGGTGGGGTTGATGCTTTTAACGCCCCTCACGCACTCCCGGCGGGTACACCGTTAACGCCCCTTTTGGCGGGCTTAATGAGCACAGATTAAGCACTGGGCGATTAACCCTTCAACCTTGGGCTTAAACGTTTGCTCCATGCCGGTGCGGGTGCCACAATTGATGTAGCATTCGGGTGCTTTATGCCCTACTCTGCCCGCGCCTTACGTAACGGGGGTGTTGTGGAGGGGCAGCCACCCGATTTTAGATGTACCGAACCCGCAAGGGTGAAGGAAAAAAATCCGATCGTCCAGGAGGACACTTATGGCAAAGCTCATTGCTTTTGACGAAGAGGCACGCCGCGGCCTTGAGCGCGGTTTGAACACCCTCGCCGATGCAGTGAAGGTGACCCTCGGCCCCCGCGGCCGCAACGTTGTGCTGGAGAAGGCGTGGGGCGCCCCCACCATCACCAACGACGGTGTCTCGATCGCGAAGGAAATCGAGCTGGAGGATCCGTACGAGAAGATTGGTGCGGAGCTCGTCAAGGAAGTTGCTAAGAAGACTGACGACATCGCAGGTGACGGTACCACCACCGCTACCGTTCTGGCTCAGGCACTGGTCCGCGAGGGCCTGCGCAACGTGGCTGCTGGCGCTGACCCGCTGAGCCTCAAGCGCGGCATCGAGAAGGCTGTTGAGGCTGTGACCGAGGCTCTGCTCTCCTCCGCGAAGGAAGTTGAGACCGAGGAAGAAATCGCTGCAACCGCATCTATTTCCGCTGGCGACGCTGAGATCGGCAAGCTCATTGCTGAGGCAATGGAGAAGGTCGGCAAGGAAGGTGTCATCACCGTTGAGGACTCCAACACTTTCGGTCTGCACCTGGAACTGACTGAGGGTATGCGCTTCGACAAGGGCTTCCTGTCCGGTTACTTCGTGACCGACCCGGAGCGTCAGGAAGCAGTCCTGGAGGACCCCTACATCCTGGTTGTGAACCAGAAGATTTCGAACGTTAAGGACCTCGTCCCCGTCCTGGAGAAGGTCATGCAGTCCGGCAAGCCGCTACTGATCGTTGCTGAGGACGTTGAGGGTGAGGCTCTGGCTCTGCTGGTGCTGAACAAGATGCGCGGCTCCATCAAGTCTGTTGCTGTGAAGGCTCCGGGCTTCGGTGACCGCCGTAAGGCTCAGATGGCTGATATCGCTATCCTGACCGGTGGCCAGGTCATCACCGAAGAGGTTGGCCTGTCCCTGGACGCAGCAACCCTGGACATGCTCGGTTCCGCTCGCAAGGTCGTTGTGACCAAGGACGAGACCACCATCATCGAGGGTGCAGGCGACGCAGCAGCTATCGAGGGTCGCGTGGCTCAGATTCGCGCAGAGATCGCTAACTCTGACTCCGACTACGACCGTGAGAAGCTGCAGGAGCGCCTGGCTAAGCTCGCCGGTGGCGTTGCTGTGCTGAAGGCTGGTGCCGCAACTGAGGTTGAGCTGAAGGAACGCAAGCACCGCATTGAGGATGCTGTGCGTAACGCTAAGGCTGCTGTTGAGGAGGGTATCGTCCCCGGTGGTGGCGTTGCTCTGATTCAGGCTGGCGTGAAGGTCTTCGACAAGCTGGAGCTGACCGGTGACGAGGCTACCGGCGCGAACATTGTGCGCGTGGCTATTGACGCACCGCTGAAGCAGATCGCTGCTAACGCTGGCCTGGAGCCGGGCGTTGTGGTTGACCGCGTTCGTTCCCTGCCTGCTGGTACCGGCCTGAACGCTGCGACCGGCGAGTACGAGGACCTGATGGCTGCTGGTATTGCTGACCCGGTGAAGGTGACCCGTTCGGCTCTGCAGAACGCTGCGTCTATTGCTGGTCTGTTCCTGACCACTGAGGCTGTTGTTGCGAACAAGCCGGAGCCCGCTGGTGCGGCTGCTCCCGGTGCGGACGCAATGGGAGGAATGATGTAGTAGAAATTTATCCCTGATGGGGTAAATTTCTACGGAATCCGTGGCACGCGAAGCGTGACACGGTGGTGACCTAACGCTGGTACTTGAGCCGGCGCAGGTCCACGCATCCGTATGAGGCGGGGGCGGCTACCCATGAGGGGTGGCCGCCCCCGCTTTTTGTGTGCCCATGTGCAGCCGAGCATCCTGCGTCTGTGACGGGTCGGCGGCGTGCAAGCTTGTGGAGGCGGTAGAATGGCTCCTTATGGAATGCGCCTATTTTCGTGATGACCTCTGCTCCTCCTGCCCCAGCATTGAGACCGCCTACACCGCGCAGGTGCAGGCGAAGCAGGAGCACGCCCGCGCCCTGCTCGCCGCGTACCCGCAGTTGCAGTGGTTGGATCCGGTGACCAGTGCGGAGGCGGGCTTCCGCAATAAGGCGAAGCTCGTGGTGGGCGGTTCGGCGAAGAACCCGACCCTCGGCATCGTGGATTACCGCACGGGCGCCTCCACTGATCTTGGCGAATGCCCGCTCTATATGGAGCCGATTCAGGCGGCTATTCCGGTGCTGCGTGAGCTGATTCAGCGCGCGGACCTGACCCCCTATGACATTCCGAATCGTCGCGGTGAGCTGAAGAATATTCTGGTGACTGCTTCGGCGGCGGGTGAGCTGATGGTGCGTTTTGTGTTGCGTTCGAAGAAGCTTCTGGTACCGATTCGCCGCCAGATGGACTGGCTGCAGGAGCGGCTGCCGAACCTGGCGGTGCTGTCGGTGAACCTGCTGCGTGAACCGGTGGCGCGTGTTGAGGGTGATGAGGAGATTATCCTTTCGGAGCGTCAGACCCTGCCGATGCAGGTGAATGACTTGACTCTGCATCTGCGTCCGCAGAGCTTCTTCCAGACGAACACGAAGGTCGCTGAGGCGATGTACGCGCAGGGCCGCGAGTGGGTGCGTGAGGTGGCTCCGCGCTCGCTGTGGGACCTGTACTGCGGCGTGGGTGGTTTTGCTCTGCATGCCGCTTCGGTGATGGGCGGCGGCTCGGTGACGGGTATTGAGATTAGCGCGGAGGCGGTCGCCTCGGCGCAGCGCACGGTGGCTGAGTACGGGCTTGAGGGCGTGAACTTTTCGGCGCAGGACGCGCCGGAGTTCGCGGTGTCTTCGGGCACGGTGCCGCAGATGCTGGTGGTGAACCCGCCGCGCCGCGGTATTGGTGAGAGCCTGTGTGCGTGGATTGAAGGTTCGGGTATTGACCGTGTGGTGTATTCGAGCTGTAACGCGGTGACTTTGGCGAAGGATCTGGAGCGCATGCCTTCGTATGCGCCGGTGCAGGGCCGTGTGCTGGATATGTTCCCGCATACGGACCACTACGAGGTGATGGTGCTGCTGCAGAGGCAGTAGCGGCTTTTAGACGTGTAGGCGGTGGCGTCTCGGACGGTTGTGTCCGAGGCGCCACTGCCTTTTTCGCGCCTATTGTCAGGGGGGGTAGCGCTCTGCCGTTAGCCCTGCGCCGCGAGAATACCCGCCGCGTACGCTGCCTGACCTACGTGCTGCGCCGCATCGTCAATCAGGCTGACCAGGCGCACCCCGCGAGTCACCGGCGGAGTCCACGAACGGTCAATGATCTCGCTCAAATCAGCCTCGCTCAGCGTCTGCGCGTAGGCCGCGAGCGCCTCGCCGGTCGCCACAAGGTACTCCACCAGCAGGGCAGAATCTTCAACCACGATGGAGCGTGCCTGATCAGCGGTGTGGCCGTAGCCCATGGTGTCGCCCAGCTCGCCCAAGTTGAAGCGCTCCCTGACCCCCCGGGCCTCCCAGACCTGCGGCTGACCGCTCAGGGCAGAAAGCTGCATGTCCATTTGTCGTCCGGCGTGCCAGAGGAGCCAGGCGATAGAGTTCGGGTGCCCGCCCGGATGCGCGTTTAACGCCTCAGCCGATAGCCCCTTGACGGCTACGGCGGCATCGATACCGGGGCGGCTGGCGGCGTCACGCAGAATATCGTGAGTTTTCATGAAATCCTCCTGAAAATGTTGGCTGCTCATGGGGAGCCGGGTAGTTTCAGTCTACGCCCGCACGGGTTGAGGGGTGGCGGCAGAGGCGGGGATAGGGGCTTTGCTCATGCCCTAGCGGTGGTTGGGGCATGAATTGGGGGCGGCAAGAAAAATGTGGCGCACAGGAATAATGCTCATTTCTTCGCGTTGAATTCTGTGAAGACATCATCATCTAAATTTCACAGGAGAACATTATGAGCACCCCCGCTCAGCTGCACTTTGACATGGTCGTCATCGGCTTCGGCAAGGGCGGCAAGACCCTCGCCGGCGCATATGCCAAGACCGGCAAGAACGTTGCCCTCATCGAACAGTCCACCGGCATGTACGGCGGCACCTGCATCAACATCGGTTGCGTACCCACCAAGGCGCTCGTACACCGCGCCGACGAGTTCCGCGCCAGCGGCGAGCGTAGCCTTGAAGAAGCAAACGCCGCCTACGAATCCGCCGTGGTTTTCCGTGACAAGCTGACCGGTATGATGCGCGCCAAGAACCGCGAGATCCTGCTGTCCAACGAGACCGCCAAGCTCATTGACGGTCACGCACGTTTCATCTCCGACACCGAGGTTGAGGTCACCGCGGGTGAGGACACCCTGCGCGTTACCGCCGACTACTTCATCGTCAACACCGGTGCCGTTTCTGTTATCCCTCCGATTGAGGGTATCCGCGAGTCTGAGCGTGTGCTCACCTCCACCGAGCTGCAGAAGCTCACCCCGCGCCCCAAGCGTCTGGGCATTATCGGTGGCGGCCCCATCGGTGTTGAGTTCGCCGGTATTTTCTCCTCCTACGGTACCGAGGTGACCATTCTGGACGGCGCGCCCGCCCTCTTCGGTCGCTACGACGAGGATGTTGCCCAGGTTGCCCGTGAGATTATCGCAGATCAGGACATTACCGCTCACACCGGCGTACGCGTGCAGTCCTTCAAGGACGGCGCTGACTCGGTGACCGTGACCTACCTCGACTCCGAGGGCGCTACTCGGGAACTGGAGGTGGACTACGTGATGGTTGCGACCGGCCGCAAGCCCGCCACCGAGGGTCTGGGTCTGGAGAACACCAGCATCGAAACCACCGACCGCGGCGCAATTGTCGTGGATGAGCACCTGCGCAGCACCGTGCCGAACATTTTCGCGCTCGGTGACGTGAACGGCGGCCCGCAGTTCACCTACATTTCCATGGATGACTACCGGGTGGTGCTCTCCCAGCTGGCCGGTGACGGTTCCCGCTCCACTAAGGACCGCAAGGCTGTGGCTTCGACCATCTACATGAACCCGCCGCTGTCCTCCGTGGGCCTGACTGAGCGTGAGGCAATCGAGGCTGGCCACAAGGTGAAGGTCGCTTCGAAGCCGGTTGCCGCGGTTGCCGCGATGCCGCGTGCGAAGACCCAGGAGAACCCGCGCGGCATCATGAAGTTCGTGATTGACGCGCAGACCGACCAGATTCTGGGCGCCCAGCTGCTGGTAATCGAGTCCATGGAGGTTATTAACCTGGTGGCTCTGGCGATGCGCCACGGCATTACCGCTTCGCAGCTGCGCGATGAGATTTACACTCACCCCTCAATCACCGAGGGTCTGAATGAGGTTCTTGCCGTCGCGGTGCCCGTGAACTAGTTGAACTAGAATCGCGTCTGGAATCGCGTTCACGTAGCGTTTCTGCTTGTCCGAGTGCTTCCCCGCCCGTTCCGCCCGTTGCGCTGTCAACGGGGGTGCGGGTGGGGAAGCATTTTTGTTAAGGCTCAGATATACCTAGTAGCTAAGCATGCCCTAAGATGGTTATGAGATAAGCGCAAGCTCACTGTGTGGGCGGTCGGTGCGAGGGGGCTCGGAGGAGAGCCCCCACTCGCCGCTACGCCCGCCGCAGTGCACCGCCTGCGCTGCGCATACAACTTATAGGCACAAACCGGGAGAATCATGGCACTGCCCAAAATCAAGCCCTACACCTACGTTGACCGTGAACACAGCAACCGCGTAAGCTGGCCTGTGGACCCCTCCCGCGCTGTACTGCTTGTGCACGACATGCAGGTACACTTCGTGCAGGCTTTCGAAGGCGCTGACCTGGGGGAGGGCAACGCCAACCCGGACGCCCAGATTAATGTTGCCATTCAGAATCTGCGCCGCCTCATTGACGCCGCCCACGCCGCCGGCATTCCCGTCTACTACACCGCGCAGCCGCCGCGCCAGAACCCCGAAGACCGCCGCCTGCTCATCGACTTCTGGGGCGACGGCCTGCAGAATGACGAATCCGCCCGCGTGCTCGACGCACTTGCACCCACCGACCGCGACACCGTGCTGACCAAGTGGCGCTACTCCGCGTTCGTGCGCAGCCCCTTCGAGGATCTGCTCAAGGAATCCGGTCGCGACCAGCTCATTATCGGCGGCGTGTACGCGCACATTGGCTGCCTGACCACCGCCCTGGAGTCGTTCATGCGCGACATTCAGCCGTTCATGGTTGCCGATGCGCTCGCCGACTTCTCGGAGGAGGAGCACCGCCTGGCGTGCGAGTACGCTTCGGGTCGTTGCGCCCGCGTGCTGAACACCACCGACGTGCTTGCCGACCTGCAGGCCGCTGAGACTGCTGAGGAGGCGCGCGCATGAGCTGGGTGATTGTGACCGGCGCGAATGGCGGTATTGGTGAGGCAACCGTCCACCAGCTCATTAAGAACGGTTATTCGGTATTTGCGGCGGATCTTGCGGAGCAACCCATCGCCTCCTTCAGGACCTACGGGGACGCTATCTTCCGTTACCGTGCCGTAGACGTCACGAGTGAAGAGTCCGTCACCGCCCTCGCCAACGCCGTAGCGGCGCTCGACGAACCCATCACCGGCGCGGTGCTCGCCGCCGGCATCGCCCACAGCCAGCCGCTCCTGGAAACCAGCTTCGACACCTGGAAGCGCCTGCACGCGGTCAACTCCGACGGCGTGTTCCTGTGCCTGCGCGAATTCGCCCGCATCATGATTGACCAGCAGGAAAGCGACCCGACGAACAGCCGCTCCCTGGTGACGGTCGCCTCCAACGCGGCGCGTGTGCCCCGCGCGGAGTTTGGCGCCTACGGTGCGTCCAAGGCGTCTGCGGCGCGCGTGAGTTCCAGCTTCGGTCTGCAGCTTGCTGCGCACGGTATTCGCGTGAACTCGGTCTGCCCCGGCACCACCCGAACCCCCATGGTGACTGACGCTTGGGAGGGTGAGGACCGCTCCGCCCTGCCGGTTGCCGGTAACCCGGAAACCTTCCGTCTGGGCATTCCGCTACGCCGTATTGCCGACCCGGAGGATATCGCTTCGGTGAACGCTTTCCTCATTTCGGAGGCGGCACGCCACATCACCATGCAGGAGATTGTCGCCGACGGCGGCGCGACCCTCTAACGGCACCGACGCACCCCACTGTATCTGCGCCCGCACTGTACTCTATGTACTTCCGGCGCGAACCCACACACCACTGATAGAAGTACGATGACGAACCTTCCCGACTTTATCTTTGCCACCGGCACCCGCGTCCTGAGCGCATCCGGTGCAATGACCCCTGTCACCTTCGATAATGCCCTGGACGAGGCGAAACGTGCCGGTAGCGCCGTCGTGGGTCTGATTCCTTTTGACCCGGATATGCCCGCTTACCTCTTCGTGCCCGAACGCTTCGAGGAAGAGCAGGTGCCGGTCCCCGAGCAGACCGTGGAACTTGCCGAGCCGGTATCTGTCACCGGTCGGCAGAACGACCGGTTCCGTGCCGCCGTGGCGACCGCCGTGGAGCGCATGAAAGCCGGTGAGCTGAGCAAGATCGTGCTTTCGCGTGTGCTGACTGCCCGCTACGCACCCGGCGCCCTCAACCTGCAGGCGCTGTACAACAACCTGCGTGCCCAGCAGCGTTCCGCCTTCAACTTTGCGGTGCGCCTGCCCGAGGGTGAGCGCGGCATGAACGGAAGCTACCTGATGGGTGCCTCCCCGGAGCTGGTGTTCCGCACCGAGGGCCGCGCCTTCAAGACCCACCCGCTTGCCGGTAGCGCCCCGCGCATTGCTGAGCCCGGCAGCGCTGAGGACGAGGCGATTCGTGACCGCCTGTTCGCCTCGCCGAAGGACCGCCACGAGCACGCCTACGTCATCAACGATATCGCCGAGCGCCTGGCACCCATCGCCGAGAAGCTGAACGTGCCGCAGGTGCCCTCGCTGCTGCAGACCCCGCAGCTTTGGCACCTGGCGACCCCCATCGACGGCGTGCTGAAGGAGGGTCTGACCTGCCTGGACGGTGCCCGCGCGATTCACCCGACCCCCGCGATTTGTGGTGCACCCACCGAGAAGGCTCTGCAGCTGATTCGTGAGCTGGAGTCTTTTGAGCGCCGCTACTTTGGCGGTCTGGTCGGTTACATGGATGCCGAGGGTAACGGCGAGTGGGCGCTGGTTCTGCGTTGCGCCCAGGTCAGCCCGGATGAGGCGGTGCTGTACGCCGGCGCGGGTATTGTGGCGGAGTCTGACCCGGAGCTGGAGCACACGGAGACCGGTACGAAGCTGGGCAGCTTTGGCCGCGCCCTGGGCGTGGATACTCTGGGCGAGGACACGCCCTAAAACTCATGGGTGACCACCCACTCTGTTAGGAATGACGGAACGCGCTCGCTGGCATGGCGGGCGCGTTCAGCCGTTTTATGAGCTGTTGTATGAGTTGTTGAGGGATTAAGCGTGGCTAATCGGTGAGCAGGCGCTTGAGCTCCAGGGGAGTAGCTACCGGCAGAAGCTGAGCCTCAACCTGTGCGGGCTCACCCCCGTACTCACCCACGGGCTCACCCCCGGTCGGGTTCTCCACCGCCAGGGCGATGAGCATCTTTTGTGCGTGCTCGGGGTTCTCCGCGTCGGGCAGTGCCACGGGTACCCACTGCAGGCTAAAGCTTCGCTCGATAGCTTCGCTACCCTGATTGTCGCCCTTGTCACTGCTCTGGGGCGCGCTAAAGGTCGCACGGGCGGCCAACCTGTCCTGAGTCAGTACACGCAGGGCGGTCGGCTCGGGAATGTCGCTGTCCAGAAGGTCACCCGGAACTTCCTCGTTCATGGCGAGTTCGAGCGCATCCAGCAGCTCATCGGTGATCTGCACTCGAACCAGGGAGGGCACCACGCTCAGACCGTGGCCGGTCGCCTTGAGCACCGCCTCCTTAGCGGTCCACAGCGCCACCGAGAGCAGATGCAGTACGGGTGCGGGGCGTTCCTGCGCCACCCGCTCATAGAATGCACGTTCTTCATTGGAGAGCGCCAGGCGCGCAAAACCGGAAAACAGGCGCGCATCCAGGGTCTCAACATCCACACCGAGCACCGCCGAGGCGTTCCGGCTAAACGCACCCACCACCAGTGGGTTCACCTGCGACATATTGAAATTCACGCCCGCAATACGCGGCTTACCGTGCTTCTTACCGCTGGTGCACAGGGCGCAGGAACGATCGACTTCAATCTCAGAAGCGGCGCTGGAAGGCACATCCAGACGCGCCGCCGCCATGGCACGCATGAGCGCCTGAGTGCTCAGATAGCTGACCGCCGCCGTGGAGGTCGGCAACTGCGCCGCATGCTGCTGCTCAGCAAGACCCAGGTAGCTCAACCAGCTAAAACGCAGGGAACCGTACATCGTGCGGGTGGGAAGAGCGAAAATCTGCACGCGCTCGCTCGGACGGGCGGTAGGGCGCTCCGTGCGCTGTGCGCTGGGTGTTTCAGGGGCAGAATAGCTCATAGGTTTAGTGTACCCGCCCGGCATCACGGCAATTGGCGCGTGCGAGGCTCCTTGAGGTTATCCACAGCGCTGACCGCGCACTACGCACCCTCGCCGCCTGTGCGGTAAAGTCATCACAGACATCATTACGGACAGCCGCCCGCACAACAGAGGGGCGGCGCAGAAAGAAGGTACCGTGAACAGCACGCAAGAGATTATTGCCGCAGCAGACGGCTCGGCGCTGGGCAACCCCGGACCGGCGGGCTGGGCATGGTATATCGATGACGACCACTGGGCGAGCGGCGGCTGGGCGCACGGCACCAACAATATGGGCGAGCTCAAGGCTGTCCTGGATCTGTTCGAGGCGACCGCATCCCGCCCGGAGGCGAAGCTGCGCGTGTACTGCGATAGCCAGTACGTCATTAACTCGCTGACCAAGTGGATGCCCGGCTGGAAGAAGAAGGGCTGGAAGAAGTCTGACGGCAAGCCCGTGCTCAACCGCGACCTGCTGGAGGCGCTGGACCGGGCGCTGACCGGCCGCGACTACGAGTTCATTTGGGTGAAAGGCCACGCCGGTCACGAGCTCAACGAGAAGGCGGACTCCCTGGCGAATGGTGCTGCGCGCGCCTATCGGGAGGGCCGCGAACCCGCGCACGGCCCCGGCTTTGGCGCGCCTGCTGAACCCGCTACTGCGGCTGTTGAGGCTCCGGCTGTTGAAACCCCGATCGTGAACGCTCCGGTGGCTGAGCCTGCACTCTCTGACGCTGCCCTCTCTGAGCCGGTGCCCTCTGAACTGGCATCCTCTGAGCCTTCCGCGGACGCCCATCTGCCCGTGCAGGAATTCACCGCAGCCGAGATTGAGAACGCCCAGCGCGGCGTGGAAAGCCTGCGCCTGTCCGGTCTGCTGCGCCCCGCCTCCGCCGTGAACGCCCCCGACCCGGAGGCGGTCCGCACCCGCAAGGAACAGCTGGCGCTCGCGGCAGAGCGCGCCGCCGAGCGTGACGCAAAGGCACTGGCGCGCCAGCAGGAGACCGCTCAGCAGGCATCCGGCGCCGCGCAGGCGGAAGAAGAGGATGACCTGACCGGTCTGGAAGAGTTCGCGGGCCTGGATCCGAACGATGTTGACCCGGCGGAGCTTCTGGGCGAGACGGAAGAGCAGGCGGTAGAGCCTGTTCAGGATGCTCCGGCTCAGCCCGCTGAACCCGCGCCCGTTCAGCCTGCTGCGCACACTCAGGCTTCTGAGCCCGCGCCCTCTGCTCCCGCCGCGCCTGCCCCGAACCTCGATACTCTGAGCCCCGAGGACGCCGCCGCAGCAGAACAGCTGTTGGAGAGCCGCGGTTCCGTCATGGAGGCGGCACAGCTGGAATCCATGCTGCACGAGCGTCTGGTGTGGGTGACCGCCACCGGCAAGTCGGTGTCCCGCTCCTCGGTGCTGCAGTACCGCGAACGCGCCTTCACCCAGCAGGGTGCCCCGCTCAAGCAGGGTGTGCAGGTGCTGGATTCGTCCAGCGTGCTGGTCATGGCGGCGGTTGCCACCGCGCGCGGCCGTGTGAGCCGTTCGAGCATCTGGCATTACAACGCTGAGCGCGGCCTGTGGCGTCTGCGTTTCCGCCAGGAGACCCCCGCCTCCTAAAGCTCAGCTCCTAACGCTCAGCTCCTAAGGACTGGGCTCTTGAGCTCAAAGATTTCCGTGCAATAAACCCCCGCCGCATCCTCACTTCGAGGATGCGGCGGGGGTTTTCTCAATAGATGTTCGCCGCCTTCTGGCGAATCCGACGGGCGGTATGCCGTGCGGCCGGGACCTATAAACCGCCCGGTCTGCCGCCTGCCTGCAGGTAGGCTTCTGGGCTTATTGCCCTGACCCCTTAGCCGACGAACATGGAGGCGTTAGCCTGCTCGGTGTCTGCGTAGTTCACGCCTGCGCGGGTGAGTGCCTCGTTGATCTGGGTGATGGATGCTTCGACCTGGCGCTGGGTTGCGTGCCACTGGTCCAACACGCCCTGGAAGTTAGTGGATGCGGAGCCGGTCCAGGAGCTCTGCAGATCGTGCAGGGATGCGGTCATACCGTTGACGTCTGCGGTGATGGATGCGACGTAGGATCGTGCCTGTGCGCTCTTGGCTGCGATGACTTCGGAATCGACATTGAACTGTGCCATGATTTTTCTCCTTTGAGATATATGGGATGGGTGGGGCGGTTGCCCCGTGGTGGCGCTTGGGGTTTGGATCTCTGGAAGGGTTGAGTTCCTGACCGGAAGCTTGTTATCACTATATCTTTCAAAATGCATCAAACGAGCTAAAAAATCATGATTTGATAAATCTGTGGATAAACCCGCCAGATTCACTCCGGCATCTCGAAAAAATCGAAAACCCTCCCGAAAATGACGCCGCCATGACGCGCCGCGAGTCATCGTTTCGCCTCCTAACCCCGCCTCCAAGGCACAGCAAAACCCCCGAACCGTAGAACACTCAAGTTCTACAATCCGGGGGTTTAGGCATCAGTGTTACTTCATCAGCTGATCGTCCGAGACGGGCGGCGGATAGAACGGCAAAGAAATCACGAAGGTAGCACCGCCACCATCGGTCTCTTCAATGTGAATCCTGCCATCATGCTGCTCAATAATTGCGGCCACAATGGACAGGCCCAGACCCGTACCACCGGTCTCACGCGAACGCGAAGCGTCGGTGCGGTAGAAACGCTCGAACACGCGCTCGCGGTCCTCGCCGTGAATACCGGGGCCGTGGTCGCGCACCTCCAGCACGGAGAGCGGGAAGCCGGGAACCTCTTCGCGCACGCCCACCGCAATCTCCAGGGGGGAGCCGTCGGGGGTGTAGCGCATGGCGTTGGTCAGCAGGTTCGCCACGACCTGACGCAGGCGTGATTCGTCACCGAGCACGGTTGCGGAGGTCGGCGCCACCTCTTCGTTCAGACCCACCAGGGACACTGCACGGTCGGGTGCCGTAGCGTAGGCGTCGTTACTGGCGTCCACCGCCAGGTTGAACAGGTCGAAGGGCGCCAGCTTGGATTCGCGGCGCTCATCAATACGTGCCAGGGTCAGCAGGTCTTCCACGAGCTGGCCCATACGCTTGGACTCCGATTCGATACGGCTCATTGCGGTAGCGACAGCCTCATCGGTCGGCAGAGCACCCTGACGGTACAGCTCCGAGTAGCCTCGAATACTGACCAGCGGGGTGCGCAACTCATGCGAAGCGTCACCCACGAAACGGCGCATTTTCGTCTCGCTCTTCTCGCGGGCTTTGAAGAGCATTTCAATCTGGGTGAGCATCGTGTTCAGCGAAACCGCGAGGTTACCGATCTCGTTGCTGGGGTTGTAGTCCTCAATACGTTGCGAGAGGTCACCGGCAGCGATCTTGGCGGCGGTCTGCTCCACGCGAGCCAGAGGCTCGAAGGTGCGGGTCACAATCACCCAGGTCATCGCAATCGCGGAGGCGAGAGTCGCCAAACCAAACGCGAAGGTCAGCACGCCCACGAGGGCGACCACCTGGTTCGTTTGTTTCAGCGGCATCGCAATAATCAGGGATGCCGCCTCCGGCAGTCCGGAAGAGTCGTTTGACTCAATGGGCACGGCGAGCACACGCCAATCGGAGGAGCTGCCCACCGCGTTGACGGTGACCGCCTCCTCGTTTTGCTTGCGAACCTTCTCTTCGGTCCAGCCTTGCAGCGCCGGCTCGCTGAACTGACCGCTGTCCTCGGACTTGAGCGAGTACAGTACGTTGCCGTCCTTGTCGAGCAGGTACAGGCGATAGGTGCTCAGGGACTGTTCCTGATTGCCGGAGGGGCGCACGGTCGCCAGCTGCACGAGTGAGGGGGCGCTGTTCTTCATCTCTTCGTCCAGCTGGTGCACCATCTGGGCGCGCAGAGCGGAAATCGCCACCAGGCTCGTCACCGCAATGGAGAGGGCGATGAGCACGGAGGTGATGAGCACCAGCTGGGTGCGAAGGGAGAGAGACTGGGGAATCCGGTCGAGGGGTTTGAGCGCCACGTTAGCCTCGAGAACCGCGAATCATGTAGCCCACACCGCGCTTGGTGTGGATGAGCGGCTCGTGGTTTTCACGGTTGTTGTCAATCTTGCGGCGCAGGTACGAAATGTAGGACTCAACGATGGAGGAGTCACCGTTGAAATCGTACTCCCACACGTGGTCGAGAATCTGCGCCTTGGACAGTACGCGGTTGGCGTTGAGCATCAGGTAGTGCAGCAGGTTGAACTCGGTGGGGGAGAGGTCAATCTCTTCGTCACCGAGGAACACTTCGTGGGTGTCCACGTTCAGGGTGAGGGCGTCAACGCGCAGTACGGCGTCGTCCTCGTCCTGGACGCTGCGGCTACGGCGCAGAATGGCGCGGATGCGGGCAATCACCTCGTCGAGGGAGAAGGGCTTGGTGACGTAGTCGTCGCCACCGGCGCCCAGGCCGGTCACCTTGTCCTCGGTGGCGTCCTTTGCGGTCAGGAAGAGCACGGGGGTGGTGATGCCGTTTTCGCGCAGGCGGCGGGTCACCTCGAAGCCGTCCATGCCGGGCATCATGACGTCCAGGACAATGAGGTCGGGGTTTTCGGCGTGTGCCTTTTCGAGGGCTTCGCGGCCGTTGCCGGCGGTCACTACTTCAAAACCGGCAAAACGCAGGGAGGTGGCGAGCAATTCAAGAATGTTGAACTCGTCATCGACGACTAGGAGTTTTGCTTCAGCAGACATACTCTATCTTTCTCTCTGAATGGCAGGCTGTACTTGATAAGTGAATGATGTGTGTGAGCTTGCGGCTCAAATCTTTAGGCCTTGTTGCGGCGCATGACCGACAGAATCAGTGCGGCCATGAGTGCAATAAAGGCGACGGGGAGGAGGACCAACGGAATCTGGCTCATGAGGGCGGGCGGCGTTGCCCCAACCCACTTCATCACGAGCATGGCAACTCCGGTGAGCAGGCAAAGCAGGGCGAGAATCGCGCCGCCTGCACCGAGCCAGCGGATGGCTCCGGCATAGGGAAGGGGCGCGGGCGCCCGGTCTGCGGTACTGCGCGTGTCCTGTACGGGTTCGTTACTCATGAATTTAACGGTATCAGCTCACACACAGCTGTTAATGAGCGAAGCCCCAGATTTAGCGGTTTGAGACTCAAATTCACAGCGTATGTGAAGCTTGGGGGAGCGGCCGCACTGTTTGCGCACGCGAGATGCTTTAATAGGGGTATGTCTGAACAGGTTATTGAACTGCTCCCCGAAACTACGCCCGCTGCTGACGCGCCCGCAGAGTCCGCTGTGCCTTCTGCCGCGCCTGAGAGCACCGATGAGGGTAGCGCTGTACCTGCTGAGACTCAGCCCTCCGTGAACGCTGAAGAGACTGTAGCGGCTGATGCGCCCGCTGAGGAATCTACCTCCGAAGAAGCTGAACAGAACGAAGACTCCACCCCCGACCCCTTCACCCCGCTGGACGAAGAGGTAGGTACCCCCTCCCTGGGCGTTCCGCACAAGCTGCGCCGCACCTCCAAGGTGGATGAGATTCTTGCCGCCGCTAAGGATGTGGCGCTGCAGGGCGTTCAGGAGATCGCCCCGGCACATGCTATCGGCCTGGTGCACCATGTACGCGCTGAGGAAGAGCGCCTGAGCACTCACCTCTTTGAGTGCACCCTGCCCGGTTACCGCGGCTGGTTCTGGTTTGCGACCCTCTCGCGTGCGCCTCGCTCCCGCGTGGCAACCATTTGCGAGGTTGGCCTGTTGCCCGGTGACGACGCGCTGATCGCACCGGATTGGGTGCCGTGGGCTGACCGCGTTCGCCCGGAGGACCTGCAGGAGAACGCCGCGCAGGAGAATGCAGAGTCTGATGCTGAGGAATCTGCTGAGCCCGGTGAGCCCGTAGAGAACAAAACCGCAGAGAACGAATCTGCTGTGGAAGAAATTGCAGAGGCTGAGTCCGCAGAGTAGAGCCTACTATCCACTCCTCTTATTAAGGGGCGGGTTAGCAAAATGCATATATAAGGTGTTGTATTGAGTCGTCCAACGGTTATTGTTGGGCGACTCAATGACTTAAGCCGTGGCAAAAGCCGCTGAAAAAGTACATAATAGATTATTGAATTAAGTAACGACTTAGGCAGTGCTATCTAAGCACTGTTGCGGTGATAGCTGGGAGAGATATATGACAGACCTCATCGATACCACAGAGATGTATTTGCGCACCATCCTCGAACTGGAGGAAGAGGGCATCGTCCCCATGCGTGCGCGCATCGCTGAACGACTCGAGCACTCCGGCCCGACCGTTTCCCAGACCGTGGCACGCATGGAGAAGCACGGCCTGCTCACCGTTGAGCCGGACCGCCACCTCGAGCTGACTGAGGAAGGTCGCCACAAGGCGGTCGAGGTCATGCGTAAGCACCGCCTGGCTGAGCGCCTGCTCTCCGACATTATTGGCCTGGAGCTTGAGTACGTGCACGAAGAGGCATGTCGCTGGGAGCACGTCATGAGTGACAAGGTGGAGAAGCGCATCCTGGAGATGCTCAAGGATCCCAAGTTCTCCCCGTACGGTAACGCTATCCCCGGTCTTGAGGACCTGGGCCATGTGAGCGAGACGAACGACGAGCGTACCGTGCCCATGTCCCTGGCTGCGCGCGACTCTGGCCCCGAGGATCGTTTCACCATTTCTCGCTTCCCCGAGTCCATTCAGACTGACGTTGAGCTGCTGAAGCTGCTGGCTGACGCTGGTATTGTCTACGGCGCTTCGGTGTCCGTGGTTGCTGGCCAGAACGATGACGTGATTGTTCACGCCGATGGTGAAGAGGACACCCTCTCCCTGGATATGGACGTGGCAAACGCCATTGTGGTCAAGCGCGGTGGCAGCCTCTAAGCTCCAATTTTGAGAGTCTACTAACCCGCTTCACGCTTTAAACGGTGGTATCGCCTTCTTACTTGAGGAGGCCGTGCCACCGTTTTTATGCACTTGTTGGGTTGCTCTGTCTGGCGTCGGGGGTCAAGCGGCTAGATACCTAGTGGGTGATGTATTTTAGGGCCGGGCTGTGTGCGCGTGCGCATATACTCCTCTCACAACTTTTTAGCAACTGCGCTTGAGTGCATTTTTCGTGTTTTTCGCTTAGATCTGAGGTTGAAGCTGAGCGAAACGCCGGATTCTGAGTGAATTATGGGAGCAAAACCTTAAGAGACGAGGCTCATTCTTAAGAGTTTTGAACCATGTCCTTAAGGGGTGCTGGTGCATTAAAAGCGAATGTGCATCCTTGTGAAATGCCTAGTCAAACGCCTTAAGTTGGTTAAGTTCTCGCAACTAAACGGGGCTCTAGTCGTTCAAGCTCGCTCCGTTCCGCCGGGGGTGAAAGCTCAAAATTTAAGCCCGAATGAAGTGACAACTGGGAGTTTTCTGTGTATTCTCATTTCTGTGCCCAAATCCTAATCGTAAGAGGGCACCGTCGAAGCGGTTCCGCTGAGTTCTGCCAACGCTTCGATGAACGTCTACCCAATATGGCAGAAGCGGGGGACCCAATCCCCAAGCTGGGATACGGCTTCTCAATCGAGAAGCCTCGGGGCTAAGTCACTTCGGTGGCCGAGCGAATCCATGCTCGAGCCCGACAGCTCACCTCGTCAGGCAATGGAGGAATTACTAATGGCTAAGAAGATCGTACGTACCGCAGGTGCAACCCTCGCAGCAGGCGCAATCCTGCTCGGCTCGACCGTTCCCGCGAACGCATTTGCACAGATCCCCGCTGCTGCTGATCTGTCCTACGACTACACCAACTACGAGTTCGACTACACCAGCTACAACACCCCCGCAACCACCTACGTTGCACCCCAGGCTCAGGCACAGCAGACCTACGTTGCTCCCGCAGCAGCCGAGGCTCCCGCTGCACCCGCAGTTGAGACCACCTACGTAGCACCCCAGGCTGAGACCCAGCAGGCTTACGTTGCACCCGTTGCAGCTCCGGCACCCGCTGCACCCGCAGCTTCCTCCGGTAACGCATCCCGCGACGCAATCGTTGCAACCGCAATGAGCGGCCTGGGCGGCGCATACGTTTGGGGCGGCAAGACCTTCGGTGCATGGGACTGCTCCGGCTTCACCTCTTGGGTTTTCGCTCAGCACGGCATCAAGCTGACCGCTTTCACCTACGCAATGAAGAACGAGCTGCGCCCGACCTCTAACCCCCAGCCCGGCGACATCGTCTTCCAGAACGGCTACAGCCACGTTGGTATCTACCTGGGCGACGGCAAGATGATCTCCGCTCTGAACCCCACCAACGGTACCCTGGTGCACCCCACCTCCTGGATGTCCGTTGACGGCTACTACACCGCTCTCTAAGCCTTAGCGCATAGAAGCTGGGTCTAGCCCAACATACTTCAAAAAGGCGCCTACCCCGCACGGGGTGGGCGCCTTTTGTGTACCCGGGAGATTCCACGAAAAACCGCCGAGAGTGCACCTTAGCGTGGGTGCATTCTCGGCGGTGTGTGTTTGAGGTGTATGCGGCTAGGACGCCAGAGCCTGCAGAAGCCCTTGCGGCTCCTGCCCCCACTCGCTGAGCTCAGTACACAGATTAGCCCGCGCGGGCTCCTCCCAGAGCTTGAGAGCCTCTTCGGAAAGGAAAATGCGCTCGCGACCCAGGATAGAACGCAGGAAGGTCGTACGACCGGTACGGAACGCCTCATCGTCAAAATGAGCGTACTCGCTACGCACCCCGCGCAGGTAGCGGCGATAGCGTGCCGAATCAGCCGCCAGGATAGCCATATCGGCATCGAGGAACAACTGAATATCCGTCGGTTCATAGCCCGCCGGTAGGTCGGCAGACTCGGGAAGCTCGTGGGTTGCCGTGGCACGCACCAGAAGGCTCACCATCTGCAGCTCCTGCTCGGTGAGCAAACCCGCGGTAACCAGCGGCTCCAGGGAGGCGCTCGCCAGCTGCTCGCTACGGCACTCATCCTCACCCGGTGCGCCCTCATAGACCGCGTCGTGGAACCACGCCGCCAGAATCAACACCAGGGGAGTAGAACCCTGCGCGCGATGTGTGTAGAGGCGGTCCAGGTCGGAGAGCATCTGCGAAAGGTGCCCGCTGTGGTGGTAGGCGCGGTGCGGCTGCTCCCACGCCTGCAGCAGACTCTCACCCAGTTCAGCCACCTGCGCCGTGAGTTGAGCTCGCAGCGCGGCAGGAGCCTCCACGAGCTTGAAGCGGGGCGTAAATGCCGCATCCCAAGCGCGAAGCAGACGCGGGCGAATCTTCTCGGGGCGCTCCTTGAGCGGAATGCGCAGACCGCTCGCAATGAGCGTGCGAGTCAGTTGCGCGCCGCTGAGCTCCTTCGCGCCCGCCCGTACCAGGTCCTCGTAGAGGTGCGCTGGAACATCGTAGTGGTCGCGATCGAAGGCGCGCTCACTGATGCCCGCCGCTGCGGCGAACTCGTGCAGTTCCGCCAGGGACACATCGGAGATGAGGTGTGAGAAGACGGTGCCGTGTGCGGGCCAGGTGGGCGGGTCAATGTAGATGCTCATTCGTACATTGTAGGAGCGGTTCTGCCGCCGGGTGTGGGTGTCTTCAGGTGGTGAACACATGTGGTGAACACGGGGTGGTGAACAAGGCTTGGACGCGGTATGAGCGTGGGGCGACTACCGGTGGATACCGACGGCTCGTCGTGGGCTGTGCCGACCGGAGGTGCGGGGTGCTTTATACTAGGTTAGGTACGCCCTCGTAGCTCAGGGGATAGAGCACTTCTCTCCTAAAGAAGGTGTCGGACGTTCGAATCGTCTCGGGGGCACACAGAACCGGCATTCACGCCGGTGCGAGAAAACCGCCCGTCGCTTGCGTTAGCAGGCGCGGGCGGTTTCGCTGTCCTAGCGTAGCGTGAATATGCTATCTAGCAATCGTATGGGGCACATATTAAAGCTTGGCAAGGTCTATCTTGCCCAGCTGCAGAATTTTTTGGCGAGTTGCCTCATCAGCCATAAGCTCAGCAATATTGTGCGGAACAACCTGCCAAGAAACACCCCAGCAATCTACACACCAGCCGCAACGCTCTACCTCAGGTATAGCCGAGAGTTGCTCCCAATAGTAATCAATCTCCTCCTGAGTGCGGCACGAAAGAACGACTGAAACTCCGGGTGTGAACGTGAAATCATGAAAAGCGCCGGAATCTGCTGCCGCCATCCAGGTGCCGTGCAGGTTGAAGTCGGTGAACATCACTGCATCTGCCTCAAAGGGGCTATTTTCTGGATAGTAGTACAGGGTGCCGCGGCGAGCGTCATCAAAAAGGGAAATCCAGCGGTTGGTGGCTTCCTCTGCATTGCCGTGGTTTGTACCGCCAAACATGAAAGAGGGCACGACGAAGGGCCGCGGGTCGCCTGCGGGGTTGGTAAGCATCAGCTGCCAGGTCATACCGAAACGATCACGCACCCAGGCGTAGCGCGGGGAGAAAGGATACTCACCCAGTTCCATCAGCACACCACCGGTACTTAGCTCGTTGTAGAGTTCATCGAGGTATGCTCGCGCCTGCGCCTCACCGCCGAAGAGGAGCGGGTCAAAGTTTAGGATGCAACTGATGGACTGGTTCGGGACGTATCGGTCATCACCGTTAATGAGTGAGAGCTGGAAGCCGTGGATGCTTAGAGTCGTCGTGAGTCCGGGCACCTGTTCCATGATGGAAGCATCGCGAAAAACCCTGGTATAGAACTGCGCGGCTTCGTCGGCTGAGCCACTGCACCATAGGGCTATTGAGAGGCTCGGAGGTAAGGTCTGGGTCATGCGGTCATCCTAACATGACTATTCTGTATCACCGGTGTGCCGTTGCCGATTTAGGACGTGCGGCGGATGACCGAACGGGTGGGAGCCGCGCAACAAATGCGGTAGCATGGAATATCGAACGTGTATTCTAGGCAGCGAGGTAGATGATGAGCGACAAGCCCGAACAGCAGAAGCAGCCCTTCACCGAACAGGACGGCCTGTTCGCCGCCGAACTCGTCACCCCCGCAGCACCGGTGATCGACCCTGCACCGGTAGACGAGCCGCCCTTCGACCCCTACTACGACGTACCCCCTGCCGAGGACGACTACTACGTCCCTCCCATGAACGCTCCGATGACGGAGGCACCGATGATGGAGGCGCCCGCACAGGAGGTACCCGTCGCCCTGCCCACCGGCATGCCCGCCTACAGTGCTTCTGCCACCAGTGCGCCCGTTCCTGAACCCGGCGCACCTGCAGCCTTCACCGCCGCAGACCCGCTCGGGGACTTCATGCCGCCCGCCTACCGCGTCGGCGGCTACGGCAAGGACTTCGACCCCGCCGACCCCTACGGCGAACGCACCCACAGCCTCAACGCTGTGGACCCCGCATCCCTCACCGCCGGGCTCAACGAACGCCAGAAAGAGGCCGTACTGCACTCCGGCTCGCCCCTGCTCATCGTCGCGGGTGCGGGCTCCGGCAAGACCCGCGTGCTCACCCACCGCATCGCTTACCTGCTCGCAACCCACCGCGCGACCCCCGGCCAGATTCTCGCCATCACCTTCACCAACAAGGCTGCCGCCGAAATGCGTGAACGTATTGAGGCGCTGGTCGGCCCGCGCGCCAAGCACATGTGGATTTCTACTTTCCACAGCTTCTGCGTGCGCGTGCTGCGCCGTGAGGCCGCCGCGCTGGGTCTGAAGTCCACCTTCACCATCTACGATTCGACCGACTCGCAGCGCCTGCTGAGCCTCATCATTAAAGAGCTCAACCTGGACACCAAGAAGTTCACCGCCAAGGCCGTGGGCAACCGCATCTCCACGCTGAAAAACGAGCTGGTCAGCGCCGAGGCGTACGCATCCCGCGTGGCGAGCGATAACCCTTACGAGAAGACCATCGCGCAGATCTACACCGTCTACACGCAGCGTCTGCGCGCCGCTAACTCCCTCGACTTTGACGACCTGATTGGCCGCACCGTCTTTTTGCTCAAGAAGTTCCCCGAAATCGCGAACTACTACCGCCGCAAGTTCCGCCACATCCTCGTGGACGAGTACCAGGACACCAACCACGCCCAGTACCAGCTGGTGCGTGAACTGGTCGGCGCCCACGCGAAGGCACCGGCTGACCGCGGCCCCTACCCGGACGCCGTGCCCCCCGCTGAGCTGACCGTGGTGGGTGACTCTGACCAGTCCATCTACGCCTTCCGCGGCGCGGATATCCGCAATATCACGGACTTCGAGAAGGACTACCCGAACGCCCACACGATCCTGCTGGAACAGAACTACCGTTCCACGCAGAACATCCTCTCCGCGGCGAATGCGGTCATTGAACGCAACCCCGACCGTCGCCCCAAGAAGCTGTGGACCGCCTCCGGTGCGGGCGCGAAGATCATTGGTTACGTCGCCGAATCCGAGCACGCAGAGGCGCGCTACATCACCCGCGAAATTGACCGCCTGGCCGATGAGCACGGCGTGCAGCCAGGTGACGTCGCCATCTTCTACCGCACCAACGCGCAGTCCCGAACCCTCGAGGACATGCTCATGCGTGCCGGTCTGCCCTACCGGGTGGTCGGCGGTACCCGCTTCTACGAGCGTAAGGAAATCAAGGACGCCCTGGCGTACCTGCGCGCCCTGAGCAACCCCGATGACGACGTGAACGTGCGCCGCATTCTGAACGAGCCTAAGCGCGGTATTGGCGCCAAGTCTGAGTCCGTGGTGGCGGAGTACGCGAGTGCGAACCGTATCTCCTTCTACGCCGCCGCACGCCAGGCCGCCGAGATCCCCGGCCTGGGCGCCGCCGCCGTGAAGAAGTACGCCGAGTTCGTGCGCCTCATGGACGACCTGGCGCAGATTGCCCGCACCGAACCCGCCGCAACCTGCCTGGAGGCGGTCCTGGAGCAGACCGGCTACCTGGCGGCTCTGCGCGCCTCCAAGGACATTCAGGACGAATCGCGCGTAGAGAACCTCTCCGAGCTGCTCGACGCCATGGTCGAGTTCGAGACCGAGAACCCCGGCGCCGACCTGGAGCAGTTCCTCGAACACGTGGCTCTGGTCGCCGACGCCGACTCGATCCCGAACCGTCCCGCCAGCGCGGAGGGTGAGAACGCCTCCGCCGCGCAGATTGCCGCCGAAGCAGCTGAGGCGAAGGCCCAGGGCATGGTTACCCTCATGACCCTGCACACCGCCAAGGGCCTGGAGTTCCCCGTGGTGTTCCTGACCGGCATGGAGCACGGCCTGTTCCCGCATCAGCGTGCCCTAACCGATGAGAAGGAAATGAGCGAGGAACGCCGCCTGGCGTACGTGGGCCTGACCCGCGCCATGGAGCGCCTGTACCTGACCCGCTCGGAAACCCGCACGATGTGGGGTAAGAGCCAGTTCAACCCGCCCTCGCCCTTCCTAGAGGAGATCCCGGAGGAGCTCATCGAGTGGAAGCGCACCGCCGGTTTCTCGGGCTTTGGTGCCTCCGGTATGGGCGCGTATGGCGCTCGCGGCGGTGGCTCTTATGGTGGCGGTTCCTATGGCGGCAGCTCCTACGGTAGTTCCTATGGTGGCGGCTATTCGGGCGGTTCTCGTTCCGGCTACGGCTCCGGTGGCTACTCGGGGGGCTACTCCGGCGGCTATGGCTCGGGTGGTTACAGCTCCGGCGGTTCGCGTGGCTCCTACGACCCCTATGAGTCTCGCCCCGCACGCCGTTCTGAGCCGTCCACCGCGGATATTAACGGCTCGGCAAGCTACGGGCTGGCGGCGGCAGCTGCCTCCTCGAAGGTGACGAACCGTTCCCGCGTTCACCAGAGCAAGGAAATCCCGACCCTGGCGGTTGGCGATACCGTGCGCCACACCAAGTTCGGTGAGGGCCGCGTGCTCGCGGTTGAAGGTAGCGGCGATAAGACCGTGGCGAAGGTGCGCTTCGGTTCGGAAGAGAAGCGCCTGCTGCTGCGTTACGCGCCGCTGGAGAAGGTGAGCTAACGCGTCAGGGGCGAGAGCCTGACAATGCCGATGGAGGGGCGGGCACCTGGGGTTCCCGCCCCGCTTTCGTGGGCTGTTCCGGGCGTGTTGTCCGCCTGCTGAGAAGGGCTTCGGGGCTTTGCCGAGCACGGCGGTAAACGCCGCATTTTCGCCGGTATTTCGCGGCGGATGGGGGAGCGGCAGCTCGGGTGAGTTACCCGGTGCACACCCTTTGGGTGGAACATACCCAAAATATTTGTGAGCTGAGTCGCTAAAATCTCAGATTTGGGGCTCTGTGAGTGCGAGCTCACGCCGAATCCGATAGAGTAGAGACGAGAGAAATTCCCCGCGTCAATGATGCGTGTGCGCCGGGTGCGAGAGACCCCTATCGCACCGTAGCAGCTACACGGGGGAACCTCCTCTAATGAGACCAGGCCGAGTGCACCAGCGCTCGGCACCACTTCGAAGAAGAAGGACACCTGTGGACCTTTTCGAATACCAGGCGCGCGAGCTCTTCGCAAAGCACGGTGTACCCGTGCTCAAGGGCATTGTTGCGACCACCCCTGAAGAAGCAAAGGCAGCAGCTGAGGAAATTGGCGGCCTGACCGTCATTAAGGCTCAGGTTAAGACCGGCGGCCGCGGTAAGGCTGGCGGCGTTAAGCTCGCAAAGTCCCCCGAAGAAGCTTACGAGCACGCTAAGGCAATTCTCGGCATGGACATCAAGGGCCACACCGTTCACCGCGTGCTGGTCGCTGACGGCGCAGACATCGCCGAAGAATACTACTTCTCCCTCCTGCTGGACCGCGCAAACCGCTCCTACCTGGCAATGTGCTCGGTAGAAGGCGGTATGGAAATTGAGCAGCTCGCTGCTGAGCGCCCCGAGGCACTGGCAAAGATCGAGGTTGACCCGCTGGTTGGCCTGGACCAGGCTAAGGCTGAGGAAATTGCTAAGGCAGCAGGTTTCTCCGCAGAACTGCAGGAGAAGGTTGTTCCCGTTCTCGTCAAGCTGGGCGAAGTCTACACCAAGGAAGACGCAACCCTGGTTGAGGTTAACCCCCTCGTTCTGACCCCCGAGGGCACCATCCTCGCCCTGGACGGCAAGGTCTCCCTGGACGACAACGCAGAATTCCGCCAGCCCGAGCACGAGGCTCTCGTGGACAAGTCCGCTGAGAACCCGCTGGAAGCTAAGGCAAAGCAGTTCGACCTGAACTACGTGAAGCTGGACGGCGAGGTCGGCATCGTTGGTAACGGTGCAGGTCTGGTTATGTCTACCCTGGACGTCGTTGCATACGCTGGTGAGAACCACGGCAACGTCAAGCCCGCAAACTTCCTTGATATTGGTGGCGGCGCATCCGCTGAGGTTATGGCTGCTGGCCTGGAAATCATTCTGGGCGACGAGCAGGTCAAGAGCGTTTTCGTGAACGTCTTCGGCGGCATCACCGCATGTGACGCAGTGGCAGACGGCATTGTGAAGGCTCTGGAGATTCTGGGCGACGCAGCAACCAAGCCCCTGGTTGTGCGCCTGGACGGCAACAATGTTGCTGAGGGTCGCCGCATCCTCTCCGAGGCGAACCACCCGCTGGTTGTTCTGGCTGAGACCATGGACTCCGGCGCTGACAAGGCAGCAGAGCTCGCTCACAAGGCGTAATCGCCAGCAAAGGATTTCAAGGAAGTAATATGTCTATCTTTGTGAACAAGGACTCCAAGGTCATCGTTCAGGGCATCACCGGTGGCGAGGGTACCAAGCACACCGCACGTATGCTCGCAGCAGGCACCAACATTGTGGGCGGCGTGAACGCTCGCAAGGCTGGCACCACCGTCACCCACAAGGCGAAGGACGGCTCCGACATCGAGCTGGACGTCTTCGGTTCCGTAGCTGAGGCTATGGAGAAGACCGGCGCGAACGTCTCCATCGTCTTCGTTCCCCCGGCCTTCACCAAGGCAGCAGTTCTCGAGGCTATCGAGGCTAAGATTGGCCTCGTCGTCGTTATCACCGAGGGTGTTCCGGTTCAGGACTCCGCAGAGTTCTGGGCAGCTGCTAAGGCATCCGTGGACGAGAACGGCAAGCAGATCACCCGCATCATCGGCCCCAACTGCCCCGGCATCATCTCCCCCGAGGAGTGCCTGGTCGGTATTATCCCGGCGAACATCACCGGCAAGGGCAAGATCGGTCTGGTCTCCAAGTCCGGTACCCTGACCTACCAGCTGATGTACGAACTGTCCGACATTGGTTTCACCACCGCTATCGGTATTGGTGGCGACCCCATCATCGGCACCACCCACATCGACGCTCTGGAAGCTTTCGAAGCTGACCCCGAGACCGAAGCAATCGTCATGATTGGTGAGATCGGTGGTGACGCTGAGGAGCGTGCTGCAGAGTACATCAAGGCAAACGTGACCAAGCCCGTCGTTGGTTACATTGCAGGCTTCACCGCTCCTGAGGGTAAGACCATGGGCCACGCAGGCGCTATTGTCTCCGGTTCCTCCGGTACCGCTCAGGCGAAGAAGGAAGCTCTGGAAGCAGCAGGTGTGAAGGTCGGTAAGACCCCCTCCGAGGCTGCAAACCTGATGCGCGAAATCTTCGCAGCGAAGTAAACAGCATAAATAATGCGGCAGATGCCGGTAGTCCATGAGGCTACCGGCATCTGTGCGTTAAATCAGGTTTTTGAAAATAGTTCAGTGAGCTGAAGAGCCTGCTTTGTTATATATATCATGGTGAAAAAGATGAAAAGTCTATGTTAATAGACATATAATAATGCCCATTGAGCCTAGTCAGATTGTTATACATGTAGGCTCTATCTATATTTCATCACATACGAGGAGAACATTCACTCATGACTCAGCCTATTTCCCGTCGCTCTGTCGCTAAGGCAGGCGTCTGGTCTGCACCTGTTATTGCAGCTTCTGCTGCCGTGCCGGCCTATGCAGCATCTACCAGGAGCGATGATTCTGAGGAGAAGCTGACTATCCAGAGCGGCCTGTTTGTTAGCGCTCAGTACGGTGGCGGCTTTGTTGGTTACGCTTCGTCCACCAGCACCGGTCCGATTCACCCGACCACTCCTGAGGCGTACTTCGCATCTTCTTCCAAGCCCGAATCCGACCTGAACTGGGACGATAGCGCTTCCAAGCCCACCAACCCTGACCTGTTTATCAACGGTGAGGGTACCTTTACCCCGGTCAATAACTCCCAGACTGCATCCCCCGGCTCCTACGTGGCATCTAGCGGTTTCTGGTGGTCTGTTCCGACCACTGCGCCCAAGACTGGTACCGGCTACGTTGCAGGTTCTACCGCGACCCTGGCTGCCGGGGCAACCTTCGTGACTGATGTTGAGTACACCGTGCCTGCTAATGCTCTGAATGCTGCTAAGAGCGGTAGGATTAATGGTCAGGCGTGGACCCCCAACGGCCGTGCGCTGAGCGGTAGGCTTACGGAGCTGGTTGCTTCGGCAGGTCAGGCACGCTACCTGTCGGTTGCTCAGGCAGCGGGCAACTGGTCTGCTTCGGTCCCGACCGTGACCAAGAATTCTGATGGCACCTACACCTTCAAGGGTCGTATTACCTTCACTACTACCAAGGCGTACACTCTGAAGCAGACCGGTAACAAGCTGTACGGTCAGGTTGTCATCATGCCCGGTATTGTGTCCTTCAGCCCGGCACAGGGTTGGGTCTCCTACAAGCAGACCTCCAGCATCCAGAATGCAACCATTACCTACTCCGGTAACGGCTATACCGACACTAAGGCGCTCTCTGGCGCTGAGGCTACCACCCAGATTAACCCCTAGTCTGGTTATGCTGTGGGGCCTCAGCTTAACGCCCCGTGGAGTTTTCCCCCACAGTTGCTTGCCCCGTGCTGAGCGGTGTAAGTGCAGAGAGTGATGGAATCCCCCGGTAGATACACTGAATGTATCTGCCGGGGGTTTCTTTGTGCTCAGGCTGTGACACTCGTCAGGCGACGCCACTCATCAGGCTGCGGCACTCGTCAGGCATGTGGCACTTGCAGGGGAATGCGGCACATGCTTGAGCGGCTATATACACTTGGGAGAGCTTATTGGGGGCATTGCGACTAGCCGACCGTCGTGCCGAACGCCAGACCCAGCAGGTAGGTCACAAACGCCGCACCAAAACCAATCAGAATCTGACGGATACCGCGCTTGAGCGGGGACGCACCCGATAGCAGACCCACCACGCCGCCGGTGAAGCCCAGAGCCGCACCCACAAACAGCAGGGACAGCACCATCGCGAACACGCCCGAGAAGCCGAAAATATAGGGCAGAATCGGAACCAGTGCACCCGAGGCAAAGAACGTGAACGACGCAGCAGCAGCACCAATATCGGTACCCAAAGCCACGTTCTCCTCGCGATCCTCATCCTCGCGGTGAGACAGCGACGGATCGCAATCACAATCCAGGTAGCCGAAACGCTCCATCGCACGGTGATGCGCCGCCTCCGGCTCCATACCGCGGGCACGGTAAATCAGCTCCAGCTCGTTCGAATCCAAATCCAAATCGTGCGCAACGCGCAGGGTCACCTGGGTCGGCTGGGAGGCATCCAGCAGCTCACGCTGAGAACGCACTGACACGAACTCACCCGCCGCCATCGACAGCGCACCCGCCAGCAGACCCGCAATACCCGACAGCAGAACCATCGAGCTGGACGCGCCCGAGGCGGTAATACCCATAGTCAGCGCCAGATTTGAGACCAAACCGTCGTTAGCGCCAAAGACCGCCGCACGGAAATTACCCGAAAGCTTCTCGCGACCGTTAGTCGCCAGGGCACGAATAATCTCCTCGTGAATCGCCTCGTCGGCCGCCATTTCCTCGGTGGCGTCCGGGTCCTCAGCGTAGGGGGAGCGGGACTCGGCGCGCTGAGCCATCGCCAGAATAAACACCGAACCGAAGTTCTTTGCCAAGAACTGTAGCAACTGCGATTGCAGGGAGGGGCGCACATGCACATCCGCGTGCTCGCCGAGCATGTCACGCCAATGCTGCTGGTGACGCTTCTCCGCCTCCGCAACCTGCAGCAAGATTTCACGGTCGGTACCCTCGGCGCGGCGAGCCAGGTAGCGGTAGATGCGCGCCTCCGACTCCTCATCAGCCAGGTAGCGGCGCCAACGCTTAATCTGCGTGGGGGAGGGGGAGGTAACGGCGCTATGGCGGGTGGCCTGCGGAGCCTCGGTAGCGGTGTTTTCCGGCTGAAGTTTCTCAGTTTCTTCGCCGTGCTCGTGCTGGGTGCTCTTGTGCTGGGCGTGCGTGCTCATAGTTCCCTTTCCACGGGTGCCGTGCGTGCAGGGCGGGATCCCTGCGCCTGATGATGCGTTCATGTCTGTGTGCTCTGTCGTGAACAGTGAACCACTCTAGAGCACTCTGAACAGAAAATCTAGGACGGCCTAACCCGATAATAATGTTCGCCTCAACGTACTCTAGAGTACCCCGCGGGCGAGGCGAAACGTCGGGAAAAAGCACCGAAACAGCACAGAAACCGGGCGGGTGCACCCTCCACAAAGGAGAGCGCACCCGCCCGGTTTCGTGATTCTAAAAATTCGTGTCTTTAGAACGCTGGCTTAGATGTTGCCTTCGCCGTTTTCCAGGAATGCGCGGATGAACCACTGGAACTTCTCCAGCTCAGCGGTCTGACCGATCAGCAGGTCCTCGGTGACGGGGTCGGACTCGCCGGCGAATGCAATCGCCTTGCGGTGAGCCTCAATCACGCGGGTGTAGACGTCGTTCAGGGCGCGCAGGTGGTCAGCAACGCGTGCGCGGCCGACGGGGTAGTCCTCAACGGTGCGCTGTGCGACCAGTGCGCCAGCCAGACCGTTGGGGGTTGCGCCCAGGGTTGCCATACGCTCTGCGATAGCGTCAACGAAATCGCGGACGGTGTCGACCTGGGGGTCAATCATTTCGTGAACGGCGATGAAGCCGGGGCCGGTCACGTTCCAGTGAGCGTGCTTCAGCAGCAGGTGCAGGTCGTTCAGGTCGTGCAGACGTGCCTGGAGAACCTCGGAAATGCCCTTGCCTTCTTCGATAGTCAGGCCGGGTGCGGTGTAGTTTGCGAATGCCATGATGGTCTCCTTCATGATGCTGTAATGCTTGTGGTTCGGTGGGGGAGTGAGTCCTCGCTGAACCGTTGTTATGAGTAAATCATTTTAAGGAACCACTGTCAAGGTTATTTTGAGTAATTCGTAATAAATTGTCATCTGCGTGTTGCGCCAACCTCAAACCCTCACTGCCCAGGCATGCACAAAGGGTGGGACGCGCGGTGTCACATCTTGCGCATCCCACCCTTTACGGTGAAGCGTATTCAGTTTTCTACAGAACTTTCTCTGCAGGGCATCCAGCGTGCGAGCCGGGCGGCTACGCCAGCGCGCGAACCGCCTCCAGGGTCAGCTCCTCATGCTTGAGGCGCACGGTGCCCAGCCCCTCCGGAACCTCCAGCTCGCCCGGCACAACAATGACGCGCATACCCGCCGCGGTCGCACTGCGCACACCCGAAGGGGAATCCTCAAGAGCCACGCACTGAGTCGGATCAACGCCCAGGCGCTCCGCCGCCAAAAGATAAGGCTGCGGGTCCGGCTTGGGGTGGGTAGTCTCATCGTTACCAATAACCACCGAGAACGTGCCCTCGGGCGCCGCATTCGCGGTGCGGCGAGCCACGGAGGTGGTCGCATTCGTGACGACTGCCGCCGGAATCTGCGCCTCGCGAACCTCCGCGAGGAAACGCTCAATACCGGGCAGGAACTCGACCGGCTGCTGCGCCAGAGTCTCGTGCACCTTCGCCACCAGCAGATTGTTAATCTCCTCGTCCGGCAGGTTCACGCCGCGCTCGCGCAAGCGATCCAGGGTGAACTGCATCGACAGGCCCAGGCAGTCGAGGGTGTCCTGCTCGGTCCAGGTACCGCCAAATTCTGCGGCGAGAGCCACCTTAGCGGCAGCCCATACGGGCTCGGTATCGACGAGGGTTCCGTCGTGGTCGAAGAGAATGGCGGCGGGGAAGGTATTCGTAGTCGTCATGCCTTAAGCCTACCGGTTTATTTCTGGGGCGAGCGTAGGACGACGTTCCCAGTCGTCACCAAAAAATCTGTACCCGCGTTCTGGGGGTTCGTGGCGATAGTGAGCAGCGCATCGGCGACGTCCTCACGGGCAATCGTCGGAATACCGGGGGTTCGCTCGACCTTCGCCATGTCATATACCTTCACCCCGCCCCTGCCGGGCTTATCGGTCAGCCTGCCCGGATGCGCCCGCGAAATATACGGCTGATACTCGGCGACCAGGGCGTCCGCCTTAACCTTGTCGGTGAAAATGCCGCGCATGATGACCTTGCACACCAGGCGCATGGGGAGTGAGGCGGTCCGTACCGTATCGCCCACGCCGTAGGCGCTCATCAGAACGCAGTGCTTTACGCCTGCGCCCGTGACTGCTTGCATGATGAGAGGCAGACGCTCCTGCATGAACGTGGAGGAGAGAAATTCTCGCACCGTGGCTTTCTGTCCCAGGATGCTAACCATCACGTCCTGCCCGGAGGATGCTGCGGCAAGCCGCTCGGCATCGTCCAGGGTGCCCGGAACAATAGTGAGATTTTGATGCGCCCCCAAAAGTGCTAGCGCCTTATCGGGGTTGCGCACGTAGGCGGTGACCGCATGCCCCTCCTCTAGGGCTTTGCGGGTGAAGATGCGACCGGTGCGGCCGGTTGCGCCTAGAACCAGTATTTTCATGTGGGTCCCCATTCTGAGTTGTGGTTGTGGGAGCCCGCAAGCGCCCAGTTCGGTCAGTATAACAATGCAGTTTCGGCGGGGGCTTTTGTGTGGGTGGCAGGGGGTGAGCGATGGAGCGAAAAATCCGAAAATTTTTTTGCAGAAGGCTTGCGAAACATAGTTGAGTGGAGTAGACTCAAGTTATGTAATGCGGGGGCGCATAGGATAAGCCCCTCGAAATAGGAAAGGAACGTCATGGAGAACAAGTTCACGACCAAGAGTCAAGAAGTCATCTCGGCGGCAAATACCAATGCTCAAACCGCCGGTAACCCCACTATTGAAACCGCGCACATCCTCAAGGCCCTCATGGACCAGCGCGAAGGCGTCGCCGTAGCAGTCCTCAAGGCTGCAGGCCTGGATGTAGACGCTATCTCTGAGGCGGCATCCGCCGAAATCAAGAAGCTGCCGAAGGCATCCGGCGCTTCCGTGCAGAACGCCTCCCTCAGCCGTGCCGCACTCTCTGCTCTGCAGGCGGCACAGACCCGCGCGGAAGGTTTCGGTGACAGCTACGTCTCCACCGAAATGATCCTGCTCGGCATTGCCAGCGGAACCGATAGCACCGCTGAAGCAATGCACAAGCTCGGCGCTACCGCAGAGCTCATCGCACAGACCATCCCCACCGTCCGAGGAGACCGCACCGTGGATACCCCCGACCCCGAAGGCACCTTCCAAGCGCTCGAAAAGTACGGCACCGACCTGACCGCCATTGCCCGTGCGGGTAAGCTTGACCCGGTCATCGGCCGTGACTCTGAGATTCGCCGCGTCGTGCAGGTGCTCTCCCGCCGCACCAAGAACAACCCCGTTCTGATCGGTGAGCCCGGCGTCGGTAAGACCGCCGTCGTGGAAGGCCTGGCACAGCGCATGGTTTCCGGCGACGTGCCCGAATCCCTGCGCGGCAAGACCCTCATCAGCCTGGACCTGGGCTCCATGGTCGCAGGTGCAAAGTACCGCGGTGAATTCGAGGAGCGCCTGAAGGCAGTCCTCGAAGAAATCAAGAAGTCCGAGGGTCAGATTGTGACCTTCATCGACGAGATTCACACTGTCGTCGGTGCGGGCGCATCCGAGGGTTCCATGGACGCAGGCAACATGCTCAAGCCCATGCTTGCCCGTGGCGAGTTGCGCCTGATCGGTGCTACCACCCTGGATGAGTACCGCGAGAACATCGAGAAGGACCCCGCCCTGGAGCGCCGCTTCCAGCAGGTGTACGTGGGTGAGCCCAGTGTCGATGACACCATCGGTATTCTGCGTGGTCTGAAGGAACGCTACGAGGCGCACCACAAGGTGCAGATCGCTGACTCCGCACTGGTCGCCGCAGCAACCCTGTCTAACCGCTACATCCCCTCCCGTCAGCTGCCGGACAAGGCAATTGACCTGATTGATGAGGCAGCATCCCGCCTGCGCATGGAAATTGACTCCGCGCCGGAGGAAATTGACCAGCTGCGCCGCGCTGTGGACCGCCTCACCATGGAGGAACTGGCACTTGCCGGTGAAACCGACCCCGCATCCGTGGAGCGTCTGGAAGCGCTGCGCAAGGACATGGCCGACAAGAAGGAACAGCTTGACGCCCTCAACGCCCGTTGGGAAGCCGAGAAGGCAAACCTGAACCGCGTGGGTGACATCAAGACCCAGATTGACGAGCTGCGTTCCCGCGCAGAGGTTGCACAGCGTGAAGGTAACCTCGCTGAGGCATCCCGCCTGCTCTACGGCGAAATTCCCGCAAAGCAGGCTGAGCTGGAAGAAGCACAGCGCGCCGAGGACAACGCCAAGAACGAGTCCATGGTCTCCGAAGAGGTCACCGCGGACGATATCGCCGAGGTTATCTCCTCCTGGACCGGCATCCCGGCAGGCCGCATGATGCAGGGCGAATCCGAGAAGCTGCTCGAAATGGAGAAGCGCATCGGTGCCCGCCTGATTGGCCAGGAAGCTGCCGTCGTGGCTGTCTCTGACGCTGTCCGCCGCGCTCGCGCCGGCATCTCCGACCCGAACCGTCCGATTGGTTCCTTCCTGTTCCTTGGCCCGACCGGTGTTGGTAAGACCGAGCTGGCTAAGGCGCTGGCTGAGTTCCAGTTCGATGACGAGCGTGCCCTGGTACGCATCGACATGAGTGAATACTCCGAGAAGCACACCGTTTCTCGCCTGGTCGGTGCCCCTCCCGGATACGTTGGCCACGAAGAGGGCGGTCAGCTGACCGAGGCTGTACGCCGTCGCCCCTACTCGGTGGTCCTGCTCGACGAGGTTGAGAAGGCACACCCCGAGGTCTTCGACATCCTGCTGCAGGTACTCGATGACGGCCGCCTGACCGACGGCCAGGGCCGCACCGTGGACTTCCGCAACGTCATCCTGATCCTGACCTCGAACCTCGGTTCGCAGTACCTGGTTAACCAGGACCTGCCCTTCGAGGAGCGCTCCGAGAAGGCGCTGGAGGTTGTGCACCAGGCATTCCGCCCCGAGTTCCTCAACCGACTGGACGACATCATCATGTTCGAGCCCCTGTCGGCTGAGAACCTGGGCCAGATTGTGGGCCTGCAGATCAAGAGCATGGCTAAGCGTCTGGAGGACCGCCGCCTCACCCTGAATGTCACCCCCGCTGCCCTGGAGTGGCTGGGTAAGACCGGCTACGACCCGGCGTTCGGTGCCCGCCCGCTGCGCCGCCTGGTTCAGCGCGAGATTGGCGACCGTCTGGCTCGTGGCATCCTCTCCGGCGCTATTCACGACGGTGACACCGTGACCGTGGATGTGAACCCGGACGTTGCCAGCGATGGCCTGTCGGTGACCTCCGAGCGTGAGCAGAAGGCTGAGAACTAAACCGGCTAGATTGGAAAACCCGGTCAGCTGGGTAGTTCCGACGAGCTGGGCAGACTTAGCCTGTGGCTGAGTTTGCACGTTCGAAACCATAAAAAATAGGCTGTGGGGTACCCTCGAAAGGGGGTGCCCCACAGCCGTTTAACGCGTTAGAACCGCGCTGAACCGCACTAGTACCAGAGCATTGATACGCAGAGCATTGAGGAGAAGAATGGACCGCTGGACTGACCACCAGAACTTCGCCGCAGCCGGTGAGCAGCGCGAAGAAATCGCCTCCGTGCACCGTGCCGCGATCCGCTCCATTCAGCGAGTCGTGCACGAAAACGCTACCCCACACAATGAGGAGTACGCCGCCGAAGGCATCGCGCGCCTGCTCAAGGCGGGTAAGGTTCTCGTGCTCACCGGCGCGGGCGTGAGCACCGAATCCGGCATCCCCGACTACCGCGGACCCGGCGGCTCCCTGCACGACCATCGCCCCATGACCTACCAGGAATTCCGCTACGATGACGCCGCCCGCCAACGCTACTGGGCGCGCTCCTACGTGGGCTGGCGCCGCATGCGCCGCGCCGAACCGAACCGCGCCCACTATGCGCTCGCCGAGCTGGAGCAGCTGGGCGCCGTGAGCGGCGTGATTACGCAGAACGTGGATGGGCTACACGCCCGCGCCGGAAGCTCCCGCCTGCTGGCGCTGCACGGCGACCTCTCCCGTATTGTGTGCCTGGACTGCGGGCAGGATGAGGGCCGCGAAAGCCTGGATACGCGCCTGGACGCGGCGAACCCCGGCTACCTGGCGCGCCTAGAGGACGAAGATCTGCGCGTGAACCCTGACGGTGACGTGGAGCTGGACGAGCACTATATCCGCGATTTTCAGATGGTGCCCTGCCTCGCCTGCGGTTCGACCCGCCTCAAGCCGGATGTGGTGTACTTTGGCGAGTCCGTGCCCGCCGAACGTAAGGCACGCAAGGACGCCATGCTCGCCGAATGTTCGGCGCTGCTGGTGGTGGGTTCCTCGGTGGCGGTCATGAGCAGCTACAAGATTGTGCTGGAGGCTCTGCGCGCCGGCAAACCGGTTGCCGTCATTAATGGCGGCCCGGGTCGTGCGGATGCGAAGGCTACCTACCTGTGGCGTACCGGCGTGGGCGAGGCGCTGGAACTCATGCTTGATGCCGTTGACGTTTAGGTTGCCGAGGCCGTTACACAGGTCTAGGCGGCGCTGTTTCTTCGGTGAAGGCTGTTTCTTCTGCGCATGCTGTCTCTCCGGCGAATCTTGCCGCGCGTGCACCGACCCAAGGTTAAGTGCACGAAAGTGCTATTTTGTGTTGCAAGTCATTGCAAATAGCCCCTGGACAGGCGGATACACCCACCACGCGGGGATAAAATGATGGGATGGACATTCGACACACTATCACTCGCTTCGGTGCCACCGCCCTGATTGGTTGCGGTCTGGCGGTCACCGCAATCCCCGCAACTTTCGCTCAGAACGGTGAAGAGTCCGTCACCCACGTCTACTCCGACAAGGCGGCCTCCCACATTTCTGAGGTCTGGTACAAGGGCGAAACCCTGAAGGTTACCGGCGAAGGCTTCCTGACCCAGGACGGCACCTCCGGCTCCATCATCGCTATTAAGCTGAACAAGGGCTCCGTCAAGATTGACGGCAAGGACTACCTGGAAGTTCAGGCTGACGAGAAGGGCAACTTCTCCGTTTCCATCCCCTGGCAGAACGACCTGGATGAGCGTATCTCCGTGGACGTCTACCTGCTCTCCGGCTCCCTGAAGGACAACGACACCGCTCGCGGCGGCAAGGCAGCCACCGTGAAGATCGAGGCTCGTTCCGTTCAGGAGGCAACCCCCTCCGCAACTGCATCTGCTTCTGTGAGCGCTTCCGCTTCGGCAACCGCTTCTGTGGTGGCTACCCCCTCCGCTACTGCTACCTCCTCTGCTTCTGTGGCGCCTTCCGCATCTGCTACCGCATCTGCTTCGGCTACTGCCGCTGATGAGGTTGTTGCCTCCGTGGATGCTGAGATTAAGAACCGCGCTGATGAGAAAGCTTCCGCCACCGCGTCGGTGAGCCCCTCGGCTACCGCGTCGGCTTCCGCTTCTGTGGTGGCTACCCCCTCCGCTTCGGCGACTGCTTCGGCTTCGGCTGCTGCTGATCAGAACGCATCCGTTGCGAACGATGCGAAGGATCAGCTGGGTGATTCCACCTCCGCTACCGAGCAGGTGACCGCTTCGGCTGAGAGCACTCGCTTTGCGAACTGTGCAGAGGTTGCGGCTGCTGGTCTGGCGCCCATCCATGAGAGTCACCCGGATTTCCGCAAGAAGTTCGACAACGATGGTAACGGCCTGGGCTGCGAGGTCATCAATAGCGAGGTGACCGACGGTTCCTCCTCCTCCAATATTTCTTCGGGTTCTTCTTCCCGAAACTCTGGCGGTCTGGACAACCTGGGTTCTTCCTCCTCTTCGAGTAGCTACACTTCGAGCCGCGCTCAGCGCTCTTCCCTTGCGAACACCGGTGCTTCCAACGCCTTTACCATTGCTGGTATGGGCCTGGTAGTTCTGGGTCTGGGTGTTGCTGGCGTGTCTGCTGTGCGCAACCGCAAGAACTCCTAAAACTATTGCCGCCGCCCGGTGGTGCGTGAGGGTCCCTTCCCCTGAATGCTTTTGAGTGTTTGGGTGGAGGGGATTTTCGCGTTTAACGGGGTGGTTTTTGCTGCTGGGTTGTGCCGATGGGGTGGGGTATGTACTTGTTAGTTTCTTCAATGCCGGGTTGAGGCTTTAGGGGTGCACGGCGGTGTAAAAGGCTTATATAGTTCAACCATGCCTTCAAGAAACCCTCAAGAAAAATATATTTTGTGAGTTAGGTCATGATAAATTGACGTCTTGGGGGCCGGTATCCTAAGCTTCGCTCGTTAGAATGGGGGCATGAACATTCGAAACAATATTGCACGCATCGGCGCCACCGCACTCATCGGCTGTGGTCTCGTTGCTACTTCCGTCCCCGCAACCTTCGCTGTTGAAGGTGCGCCTCAGGTTGTCCACACCTACGCAGACTCCGCACAGTTCTTCGCCCCCGACGTATGGGTTGAGGGTCAGGATCTGAACATTGGTGGCGAGGGTTTCAAGACCGCTGACGGCACCTCCGGTTCCGTTCTGGCACTGAAGCTGAACAAGGGTGCCGTTAAGATTAACGGCCAGGACTACCTGGAAATCCACGCTGACGAGGCCGGCAACTTCTCCGTTGCCATCCCCTGGCAGGCAGAACTGCATGGCAGCGTTTCCGTTGACATTTACCTGCTGTCCGGCTCCCTGAAGGACGGTGACGTTCCCCGCGGCGGTAAGGCAGCTACCGTGACCATTAAGGTTGCAGAGCAGCCCGCCCCCTCCGAGGCGCCCACCCCCGAGCCGACCCCGGCTCCCTCCGAGAACCCGACTCCGGCTCCTTCCGAGGACTCGACCCCGGCTCCGACCACCGAGCCCAGCGCTGAGGCATCCGAGTCTGCATCCTCCGACCCCTCCGCTCCCGCAGTTGAGGACGCTAAGGAAACCAAGCCTGCTGAGGATCAGAAGCCTGCCGAAGAGCAGAAGTCTGATGAGCAGTCCGCCCCCGCGGCTGACCACGTCGAGGGTGATTCTAAGGGCTCTAACGGCTCCAAGGATTCCGATAACGTCGTGCTGGGTTCCTCTGACAACGACAACCTGGGTTCCGGTTCTAACGGTGGTCTGAGCTCCGGCTCGAACGACAACCTGGGTTCCGGTTCCTCTAACGCATCCTCCAAGAGCTCTTCTTCCCTGGCTAAGACCGGTGCATCCGACGCGATGACCGCTACTGGCCTGGGTCTGATTGCTCTGGGTGCTGGTGTTGCGACCATCGTGGTAACCCGCATGCGCAAGAAGGCATAATAACGCCTAGTCGCTAAGTTTTTAGCTGCTTTTATGGGCTCCCTCCGTATCGGAGGGAGCCCATTTTTTGTGCCTTTGCAGGCTGTTGAGGATAGGTGGAGCAGTGTACGAAAAAGGAAAAAAATACCTGCACGTGAGCCCTTGACAAGTTGTTTTATGCGAGATGGTGAACACTTAACTCTAAGTTAAGACTGACACAGGGCAAACACAGCTTCAACCGGGAGTCTAGAGATTACAAAGAACGCACAGCTTGGAGTTGAAGAACAGACAGCCAAGAGCACAGCGGATATCACGACACGAATCTGGAGAACCCAATGAACATCCTCATCATGGCGCTTGCCGATGCGATAGCCATCGCAGCCCTCTGCACCCTCTACATGGTGCGGCACCGCAACCGCGAACTCATGATTTCCTACGCGGTCATCAACGCCGGCATCTTCACCGTCTCGGTGGCGCTGGTATCCGCCGGATCGAACGCATCCGCCATGGGTATGGGCCTCTTCGGTGTCCTGTCGATTATCCGATTGCGTTCCACCGCCCTGAGCCAACGCGAGGTGGGCTACTACTTCGTGGCTCTCTCGGTCGGCATGATCGCGGGTGTGAATATCAGCCCGGCGTACATCGCCTTCGGCCTTATGGCTACCCTGGTCGCCCTGATTGCGATCCTTGACTCGCGTAGCGCCCCGGTCTCCACTGAAAAGACTCAGGACGTTACCGCCGACCGCGCCATCAGCGACGAGGAAGAGCTCAAGGCCTACCTGAGCGCTCGCCTGGGTTGCACCGTCACCTCTGTGAAGATCACCGAGCTGGACATGGTGAACAACCTGACCCGCGCCACCGTCACCTACCAGCCCAAAGAAACCCCCGAGGGTGGCACCCCCGCGGCAGTGGAGGCGGCAGCGTCACAGATTAGTGCAACCCGCCAGCCGGTAGCACCTACCGCCGAGGCGCACGCCACGCTGGACACCCGGATGATTCCGCTCCAGCGCACGCCGATTTCTAGCCCGGTTTCCACCCCGGTAGGTAAGTAAGACCAACCGGTATCTAAGCCTCCGATTCACTCCAACCGCACAAACATCTCCGATATCCACGACACGCCGCCTCGGCGCACAGCCCAATACGCGCCGGGCGGCACCCCAGAAGGACGAAGACCCATGACTAACGCAGTCGCAAACATCATCCCCGCAGAGTGGAAGAGCATCAGCCTCGAATCCATGAACGAGAAGGCCGCCATGCAGACCCGCGTGGACCGCAAGTACATTGTCGACGCAGAAACCGCCGCCAAGGTGCTCTCCACGCTCGACGCAGACGCCTCCGTCATGGAAATCAAGGGTCAGCGCGACTTCGCCTACGACTCGGTCTACTTCGACACCCCGCAGATGCAGAGCTACCACTCGGCAGCCTACAGCCGCGACGATACCTTCAAGATTCGTACCCGTAGCTACCTGGACTCGGAGCTGACCTTCCTGGAGGTCAAGACCGACGGTGAGCAGGATATGACCGTCAAGAAGCGTATCCCGTACACCTTCGAGAAGCGCGATACGCTCACCGCGGAAGGCCACGAGTACATCACCGAAGCACTCGGCGACATCCTCGCGGGCCCGGTCGAGAAGCTGGAGGCGGTTCTGACCACCGGCTACCGCCGTACCACGGTCTTCCTGCCGCAGAGCGAGAAGAACCCGGTCGCCTCCCGCATGACGGTAGATACTAACCTGACCTGGACCCCCATGTCCGAGAACATTCTCATGGCGGGCGTGAACTACCGTAACTTCCACGGCAACCTGGTCGGAACCACCTACGGCCTGCCGAACGCGGTCATCATCGAAACCAAGTCTGGCGTGGAGCCCTCCGTAGCAGACCAGCACCTCTGGGATGAGGGCATCACCCCCGCGAAGATTTCCAAGTTTGCAACCGGCATGGCGGCGCTGAACCCGCAGCTGGCAAGCAACAAGTGGGCTGAAACCATCAAGAACTGGATGCACCTGGAACCGGTCAACGGCACCCGCCTCAACCTGGATGACATGACCGAAGAGGACTACCAGAAGCTGCTGACCGAGCGTTTTGCAGCCGCCTAAAACGGCAACCCGCCTAAAACGGCAATCTGGGATGTGCGGGTAGGGTAGCGCACCTACCTTACCCGCACCCCCAGCCCCTCATCTATAAACCCCCGAACCGAACACAATACCGGCTTTATTCGCCCCACACAGGCAATAACCGCTCTCACACATATTCACATTTCACATACGACTTACCCCTGTGGCGCTGGCTCTACGCGAGTAGTCACCCAAACACAAAGGAAAACCCGTGAAAAAGAGCAATATGATTAAGAGCGCAACCTCCATTACCCTCCTGGCAGCCCTGGCGTTGACCGGCTGCTCGGCAACCTCGGCATCGAATGCCAGCGCTTCGAGCGCAACTACCGCCTCTGCTTCGAGCACTTCGGACACCACGTCGAAGGTGGCAGATTCCTTCTCCACCGACGTGAAGAGCGGCGCGAAGCTCGCAGAGGACACCCACTACTCCGCGAAGGACGTCACCTGGGATTCCTCCAGCGAAGTTACTATCGATCTTTCGAACCCGACCGCGACCGACGGCGTGACCGTCAGCGACGGCGTCATCACCATCACCAAGGCGGGCAACTACAAGCTCACCGGCACCTACGAGGGCCAGATCAAGGTTGAGGCTACCAGCGGCGACATGGTCCGCCTGATCCTGAACAATGCGACCATCACCAACTCCACCGGCGCGGCAATCAACGTGGTTAAGGCGGACGAGGTCGTTATCTACACCGCCTCGGGTACCACCAACACCGTCTCTGACGGCTCCTCCTACTCGGATACCGCCAGCGGCAGCCCCGACGCAGCTATCTACTCCAAGAGCGATCTGACCCTGGCGGGCGAAGGCACCCTGAATGTTGAAGGTAAGTACGAAGAGGGTATCCACACCACTGACGGCCTGGTCATTGCCTCCGGCACCCTGGAAGTGAACGCGGCAAACACCGGCATCAAGGGTAAGGACTACGTCGATATCCTGGACGGCACCATCACCGTAACCGCAAGCCAGGACGGCATCAAGGCAACCAATGACACCGACGGCAACCGCGGCTGGGTACGCCTGAGCGGCGGCACCGTAAACATCTCTGCAGGTGATGACGGTTTCAAGGCTGAGCGCGTGCTGGAAATCTCCGGCGGTACCCTGAACATTACCCAGTCGAACGAGGGTATTGAGGCGCAGTACATCAACATCCTGGACGGTATCGTGAACGTGACCAGCTCCGATGACGGTATCAACGCCTCGTACAGCACCACCTCGACCAGTACCGAGTCGACTACTGCAACCTCGACTAAACAGAGCGCGCAGGGTGGCCAGAACTCTGCACCCCAGGCGCCCAGCGGTAGTACAGGTCAGGCACCGGCAGGTGGCGGTCAGGCACCCTCCGGCACCATGGGCCAGCCCCCGGCTGGCGGTGGCATGGGCGGCGGCATGCGCGGTGGCGGCGGCACCTTCGAGGTGGTCGATGCAACCATCAACATCGCCGGCGGTACCGTCACCGTGAACGCGAACGGCGACGGCATCGACTCTAACGGCACGGCAACCCTTTCGGGCGGCACCCTGATTGTGAACGGTCCCTTCACCGGTGGTAACGCCTCCCTAGACACCAACGGCGACCTGCTGCTCAACGGCGCGACCGTGACCGCGGGTAACTCCGGTGACATGTTCGAGGCGCCCTCGACCAACTCCACCAGCGGCTACGTGAAGATCAGCAATGTATCGAACCTGAGCGCAGGCACCACCGTACAGGTGGCAGACTCCTCCGGTAACGTGGTGGCGAACTACAAGGTGACTAACTCCAACACCGCGCTGATCCTGGTCTCCAGCTCCAAGATCACCAAGGGTCAGAGTTACACCGTGTACACCACCACCGATAGCGTGGATGCCTCCAGCACCACCCTGGCGTCTAACGCCACCTCGCTGGGCTCTTTCACCGCAAGCTAGCGCTCCTTTACCGCAAGCTAAGCGGAAGGAGCGCCCCTCAAGCCCCGTGCTGGATGTCATGACCGGCACGGTACCCTCTCTGAACCCGGTCTTGTGAGTGAGCCGGAGGCAGAGACACACGCCCCGCAACGGATGTAGCGGTACGTTCGGTGCGGGGCTCTGTGGTATCTGGTGTGCGGGCAAAGAGCGGGCTTTGAGTGCTCACGGTGAGGCGGAGGCTACGCTGCGCTCGCCGCGGGTGCAAAATAAAACGGTTGTTCCGGTGCGAAGAAGTGCTCTGATACGCAAAATAGGTGACGTTCAGCGAGACATTCAGGGCTGAAACAGGGTACTCTATAGTGTAGTAAAGACTGTTGAACGATCCGAGAGCGATGCGCCGCGCGTGCTGTTCGCCTCGGACAGGATGAAAGAGGGGGTCACGCCATGGGGCGCGGCCGTCAGAAGGCTAAAGCAACAAGGCAGGCTCGGGAGATGAAGTACTTCAGCCCCGAGACCGACTACAGCGCACTCGAGCGCGAGCTCAGCAGCGCGAAGAAAACGAAGTCCTCCGATTCGTCCCGCCGTCGCTATGACGACGAGGACGACTACTCGGCATACGCAGAAAAGTACGCGTCCTACGAGGATGAGGCATAAAGAATACGCGGAATGATTCGGTGCATATCGACCGAACGTATTCGACAGATGATGAACCGGCTTGAGACCCCGCACGGGGTGCTCAGCCGGTTTTTTCGTGCCCGCAGTTTGTGCGGATGCACCCGGGCGGATGCACCCGGGCGGATGCACCCGGGTGGATGCGCGAGGACGGGTTGCCCGCCGGGGCTAACTGTGTGGGGCGCAAAGCCAATACACATGTTTATACATAGATGCGCATAGCTCTACTTGGTAATAGGGCATAGTCAGTAATAAAAAAGTTTGAAATGAATAAGCATACATAGCTTCTGCACAGCTTAGTCATGCCTGGCACAGAGAATAGACCAGCATTCTAGAGACATGAACAACGAACAGAACATGACTCAGAACATTGACCAGGCCACCCAGACCGCAGCAGAACAAGCTAATGCAGCGCAGACCGCTGCAGAACAGAATCTAGCCAAGAAGAAGCTCACCCGTCGAATCTTCATCGGCGGCGGCATCGGCGCACTCGCAGTAGTCGGAGGCGGCGCAGGCTGGGCGTACAACCGCTACCTGGCAGAGCACACCGAAATTGAAGACACCACCGCCTACGAGGCGGCAGCAGCCCAGGGAAACGCAAGCGCCTCCGGCTCCGCCACCCCAGACCCCACCGAACTGACCGGCGTGAAGGTCAACGGTCAGAGCCTCACCGCTAACGAAGGCTCGATCACCATCACCTCCACCACCACCGGCAGCGGCTCGGATGCGGTCGTCTCCTTCGTGGCAGACATCAAGCTCGACAACGCAACCCTGCTGCGAAGCGCCTTCGCCAACAACAAGTTCGGTCAGAACATCATCGACACCCCCTCGAACATTGCCTCCGAGCACAACGGCATCTGGGCGATCAACGGTGACTACTACGGCTTCCGTACCACCGGCATCGTGATCCGAAACGGTGTTGTCTACCGTGACTCCGGCGCTCGCGAGGGTCTCGCCTTCTACCGCGACGGCTCCGTCAAGCTCTACGACGAAACCGCAACCAACGCCCAGACCCTCGTCAGCGAAGGTGTGTGGAATACCCTCTCCTTCGGCCCCGCACTGGTCAAGGACTCCGCAATCGTCGACGGCATCGACAGCGTCGAGGTGGACACCAACTTCGGTAACCACTCCATCCAGGGCAACCAGCCGCGAACCGGCGTGGGTGTGCTCGGCGCCAACCACCTGGTCTTCATCGTGGTCGACGGCCGCTCCACCAACTACTCGCGCGGCGTGACCATGCCCGAGTTCGCCCAGATGTTCAAGGACCTCGGCTGCGTCAGCGCCTACAACCTGGACGGTGGTGGCTCCTCCGCCATGGTCTTCAACAATCAGCTGGTCAACCGCCCGCAGGGTGGCACCAAGGAACGCGGCACCAGCGACATTCTCTACATTGCAGGGAGCGCATCGTGATTATCCTGATACCCGCCTATAAGCCGGACCAATCGCTGGTCCGCCTTGCTCGGGCCCTGCGCGAACAGGACCCTAGCACCGAAATCCTCGTGATTGACGACGGCTCCGGCAGCACCTACGCACCGATCTTCACCGAACTGCGCATTGACGGCGTGACCGTGCAGACCCACCCCGCCAATAGGGGCAAGGGTGCGGCACTGCGCACCGGCATCGCCTGGGCGAAAGCAAACCGCCCCGGTGAGGTCATCGTCACCGCCGACGCGGACGGCCAGCACCTACCTCGGGACATCTTCCGTGTGGGTGTGCGCACCGAAACCGCGGCAGCAGCAGGGCAGAAGAGCATTATCCTCGGCGTGCGCACCAAGCCCGACCCGAACGCCGGCGAAGAAGGCACTAGGGTGCCGCTGCGCTCCAAAATCGGTAACAGTGCAACCGTAGGCTTCTTCGCCCTGGCGACCGGCGCCCGCGTGGCTGATACTCAGACCGGTCTGCGCGGCTTCACCCCGCAAATCCTGGACTGGCTACTGCAGATCCCCGGCGATAAGTACGAGTACGAGTTCTCCATGCTGCTGCGTGCAACCCGCGCGGACGTGGACCTGGTGCAGGTACCCATCGTGAAGGTCTACGAGCCGGGCAACCCGACCAGCCACTTTAGGCCGCTGCAGGACTCGGCGCTGATTTACGCACCGCTGCTCGCCTTCCTGGCTTCGTCTTTCCTGACAGGCTTCCTCGTGGATGCTATCGCCCTGTTTGTCCTGGTGGGCATGGGCGTTCCGCTACTGGCGGCCGTGGTTGGTGCCCGCATCATTTCGGCGCTGACGAACTTCACTGTCAACCGAATGCTCATGCACGACGGAGGCGCACGCCCCTCCGCGTCCTCCTCGCTGGTACGTTACACCGTGCTGGCGGTGGGCATCCTCGCAGCTAACGCGGCTCTGATGGAAGCTCTGACCGGCCTGGGCGCGTCCCTGCTGGTCGCCAAGATCCTGACCGAACTGATTCTGATCCCGATCAGCTTCGCGGTTCAGCGCCGCTGGGTTTTTCTACCCACTCGGTGGCAGGAAAATACGCGAGAGAAGACAGTGGCAACTCACGCACCCTCGGGTTTGCGTGCGGTGAGCTACGAATCCGCTCGCATGGAGGCTGCCGGTATCCGTACCGGTGTGCGCGCCTCCCAGGTACGCCCCTAGTTCGCCTACCCTGGAGTCGAGTTCACTAGTGGCTAGTTCACTAGTGGCTAGTTTTATAGGGGCTACCTACAAAACTTCTCCCACCCGTCAGTCGTGAGGGTGGGTGGGAGATGCAAGCTGTCGCACCAGAAGCGGCAGCATTCTGTTCACGAAAAGCCCCCGCTGAAAACTCAACGGGGGCTTTTTGTATGTGGGGTCCTTCAGAAACCTATTGGCTCACCGGCTCCCAAAGGATAACGCGCCGATTACTGGCCGGGAATCAGGCCGTGAGCAGTAATCAGGAACGGCGGGTTGTGGTTAACAGCCGGGTTGGTCACGTAACCAACACGTGCCGCACGGGTTGGGTGCTTGGGGGCACGCTTCGGCCAGGGCTTCGCAGCAGGGTTCGGGTCCTTCTTGCCCTGCACCATAGCCAGTGCGCTCGCCGCGTTCACAATGCCGGAGCCGCAAGCGTTCACATCGCAGGTGAGCGGCTTGGAGCTCTGCTTCAGAATCTGCTTTGCGCGCTCAGCGGTCAGCGAGGGATCCACGGACTTCATCAGCGCAATCACGCCAGCAACCTGGGGCGCCGCCATGGAGGTGCCGTCGTACTCGGTGTAGCCTGCGCCGGTGGACACGGTGGTACCCAGGTCCACGGTGGACATAATGCCGCTACCGGGGGCGCTCACATCAACGAGCTTGCCGTAGTTGGAGAAGTCGCTACGCTTACCCTCCTGGTCGGTAGCGCCCACCACGATCGAGCCGCCGCAGTTAGCCGGAGCGACCTTGGAGGTGTCCTGACCATCGTTACCAGCTGCAACGACGAGAATCGCGCCGCGCTTGTTCACCTCAGCAATAGCCTTGGAGTAGGTTGCGGGGCAGGTACCCTCGCCGCCGAGGGAGAGGTTGATGATCTTGGCGGGGTTGGAGTTCGCGGGAACGCCCTCAACGGTGCCGCCGGCTGCCCAAATCATTGCATCCGCAATGTCGGAGTCATAGCCGCCGCACATACCCAGAGCACGCACGGGCAGGATCTTGGTGGAGGGTGCCACGCCGACGATACCGCGCTTATTGTTCATAATTGCGGCGATGGAACCGGCAACGTGGGTGCCGTGCCAGTTCGACTCGCTTGCCTCGGAGTCAGCACCGCAGACGCCCGCTTCTTCCCAGTTGCCCTGGTCGGTCGGGTCGGAGTCGCGGCCGTTGCCGTCACGGGCGATGGAGGGCTCGGTGATGAAGTCGTAGCCGGGCAGAACGTTCGCGTCCAGGTCGGGGTGCTTGACGATGCCGGAGTCAATCACAGCAACGGTCACGCCAGCGCCCTGGGTGGTCTTCCACGCCTCGGGTGCGGCCAGGCCCTTGGTACCGTGCAGGTTCCACTGCTGCGGGTAGAGGGTGTCGTTCGGTGCTACAACCTGGTTCGACGCCTGAGCGGCCTGAGCTACCTGAGCCACCTTGGAGGTGGTGGCGGTACGAGTGCGCGCGGTGGAGCGGCGCAGCAGGTCGGGCTCAACCGATGCAACGGAGGGGTTAGAGCTCAGGGTTGCCATGTACTTCTCCGCCTGCTCTGCGGTGAGCTTGGAGGAGAGGGTCACCACGGTTGCCTTCTGGGCGGTGGTGCGCACGTAGTTGGTTTTGATTTTGAAGAGGTCGTCGACGCTCTTCACCTCGGAGGTGAGGCCCTGGTAGAGGGCGTCGTTCCAGGTGGCGACCTGGGTGCCTGCGGGGCTTGCCCAGTTGATGCCGCCGGCGTTCAGCGCGCTATCGGTGTAGGTGATGACGAAGCGGTTGAAGCCTGCCTTCTGCTGCTCGGAGCTGAGGGAGGAGATGGTGGTGTGCGCCTTGGTACGTTCGGCGCTGTTAGCCTTTGCGGGTGCCGCGAAGGATGCGGGGGCGCCCAGGGTTGCGACGAGTGTTGCTGCAGTACCCAGGCTCAGTGCGGTGCGTGCGATGCCGCGTGCTGAGGGATGAGTGGTAAAAGACATCGGGGTCCTTTGCGTATGTGAGTGCCGGAAGCGGCAAGTGGGTTGGTTATTCACCCACATAAATGCACCTTCGAGAAAATATCTGCATTCTTTTGTGTATTTGCTTGTGAGGAGCGAATAGAAAAAGAAAATGCACATCACTGCATTGATGTGTATTTTTCTCTAAAACCCCCGTGCGGGAGTTCTTCGGAAGTAGTTTATGTGGTGAGATATCGCTATCCTAGCACCTTTTTCCAGGTATATAGCGGCTAAAGCTCGATAGTGTGGCGTAAATAATGAGATTTTTCCTTCATATAAATGCAGATAAAGAAATGCCTAGTCGAGGTATTCTGGCGCCTTAAAGTAAAGATTTAAATTTTGCTCATCTTTGCATAAAATGATTTGCATCACAAAGGTTATTTTATTCATAAAGTAACTCGAAAGGGTGCTAGAGTATCTCACGGTGCGTACCCGTGCATGCACATTGTGAAACCAATTCACAGCCCACATAATGCACCACACCTCACTCTTCCGTATTCACTCGTACCGAACGCACGCCCTCAACGCGAGTCGGCAACGCTACGCCGCATCGTGCGCACCCGGTACCACTCACCTCAAGGACGTCCATGCTTCGCATTGCTCGCCCCTCGCAGGCACGCTCCTCACATCGTTCCCTGCTGAGCTTCGTCACCGCAACCTGCTTGCTCTCGGCAAGCGTGATCCCCGCTGTGGCAGCACCCACCGCGCAGGCCACCCAGCCCAAGGCATCTGCGGCGGCACAAGCTTCTAATACCGCCCAGACCTCCAATACCGCCCAGATTTCTAACACCGCACAGTCCGCGCCCGTGGTGTACAACCGCTTCATCATCACCTACACCGATGAGGCGAAGAACGCCGCCTCCACTGACGCCACTGCAGACCAGATCGACTGGTCCGCAGCCGCCGGCACCCAGCAGGCAACCTGGGCCGACGCACTCTACGCGGGCATCACCTCCGAGGTGAAGAGCATTGACGAGTTGCTGAACATCAAGACCAGCTACGTTCGCTCCACCGCGCTGGATGCCAGCGTGGTCACCACCTCCGCGGAGCTCACCCCCGCGCAGGCGCAGCAGTACATGGACGCCCTGAGCGCAAACTCCAAGGTCGCCTCCGTCTCGCCCGATATGCGCCGCTACGCCACCGTGGACAACACCTCGGACCCCGTCAAGATCAACGACCCGAAGATGAACCGCATGTGGTCCCTCACCGGTGAGAAGGGCGTCTCCGCCCTGGAGGCGTGGGGCACCACCCGCGGCAAGGGCGTGACCGTGGCGGTGCTGGACTCCGGCATCACCGCTCACCCGGACCTGGACGCTAACGTGCTGCCCGGCTACGACTTCATTGCCGAATCTGCCTTCTCCAACGACGGTAACGGCCGCGACTCCGACCCGACCGACGCCGGCAACTGGACTGTAGACAACCAGTGCTTCACCGGTTCGAAGGCAACCGCCTCCGACTGGCACGGCACCCACGTGGCGGGCACTATCGCCGCTATCGCAAACAACAACGAGGGCATTGCCGGTGTGGCACCCGAGGCGAAGATCGTGCCCGTGCGCGTGCTGGGCGCCTGCGGCGGCTTCGACTCGGACATCACCGACGGCATTATTTGGGCCGCCGGTGGTAGCGTGCGCGGCGTACCCGCAAACCAGAACCCCGCCCAGGTCATTAACATGTCCATCGGTAGCGAGGGCACCTGCACCACCCCGTACCGCCAGGCGATTGCTCAGGCGAATAAGCGCGGCTCCATCGTGGTTGTCGCAGCGGGTAACAACAACTTTGACGCCTCGAAGTCCAGCCCCGGCAACTGTGAGGACGTCATCACCGTGGGCGCAACCGATAAGAACGGCAAGCGCTCCTACTTCTCCAACTACGGCTCCCGCGTGGACGTGAGCGCTCCCGGTGGCGACCGCCGCTACTGGGGTGGTGGTATTCTCTCCACCCTGAACGCCGGTAAGACCGCTCCCGGTAAGGCCGACTACGCCGAGTACCAGGGCACTTCCATGGCGGCACCGCATGTTGCCGGTATTGTGGCGCTCATGAAGGCGGTCGATCCGAAGCTGACGTACGCTCAGGCGAAGAAGGCTCTGCAGTCCACCTCTCAGAGTGTTGAGTGTGACCAGTCCGCGTGCGGTTCCGGCATTGTGAACGCGGCGCGTGCGGTTCAGCAGGTCCGCTCCGACCGTGAGGCTGCTGATGCTGCTGCGGCTGAGGCGGCACGCAAGAAGGCTGAGGAGGAGGCCGCACGTAAGAAGGCAGCTGAAGAGGCAGCCCGCAAGAAGGCTGAAGAGGACGCCAAGCGTCAGCAGGCCCCCGCGCCTAAGGTAACCCCGGCACCTAAGGTGACCCCGGCGCCTAAGGCTACCCGCCCCTCCCGCCCGGTGACCCGCCCGTCCCGCCCGGTCACTCGCCCTTCCTACCCGTCGCGTCCGCGTCACGGCCACACTCCCCGTTACCGCTCGTGGTACGGTGCTTCTGCGAATACCTACCCGAGCAGCGGCTATCCGAACACCGGATACCTGGGTTTCGCGACCGGTAACCACCGCTAGTTATCTCCACTAGCCGAACCTCGTTGTAGACGTGAAAAGCCCCCGATGAGTTCTCATCGGGGGCTTCGCTATGCGCTGTCGGCTGGGCCTGGTGTGGCGTCCGTAGCGGATAGCTTATTGTTCATTGACCTCGCGGGGCTTCTGCGCGGGGTTGGTGACCAGCGGTTCGTCCTGGGTGATGGGTTCGGCGTCACCGTTCAGGTCGTAGACCTGGGCATCTTCGGGGATTTCCATCGCGGGGGCGCCGGGAATCCGGTCGTCAGGAATCTGGCTGTGGGCATCGGTGAGGTTTTCCTCGGTGGTGGCTACGGCCCCGGTGTCGTCCGCAATCTTGGTGTGAGACGCTCCGGCGCTCAGACCCTTAGAAATGATCTTGCGCGGTCGCAGGAAGGTCACCTTGCCGTTCGCGTCCAGGTTTCCAGCCTTTTTAGCCAGGTTGAAGCTGTTGATAATGCCTCGGCTGCAGAAATACTTATCGCACTTGATGCGGTTTCCCCCCGCGAGGGTGAACGCCTCCTCAACCTGCTTGGTGGTTATGGAAGTGCCGTTGACCAGCTGCTGCGCCAGCAGAGCGGAGACGTGCGGTGCCGCCATGGAAGTGCCGCTCTCGTAGTCGTAGCTGAACTTAGTGTAATCCGGGCGGTTGAGGCTATTCATGGACAGGGTGAGAATGTCCTCACCCGGTGCCGAGATGTTAACCCTCGTGCCGTAGTTCGAGAACGACGCTCGCGTGCCAGCCTTAGTGGTTGCGCCAACCGTGATGACGCCCCTGCAGTTGGCGGGCGCGTACTTGGAGGCTTCCGTGTTGCCGTTACCAGCCGCGGCGACCACGAGTGCGCCCTTGGAGCGGGCAATGTCGATCGCGCGCTGGTAAGCGGCGGGGCAGCGGGTCACAGTGCCGATAGACATGTTGATGATCTTGGCGGGGTAGGTGTTATCAGGCACCCCGTCAACGTGTCCGCCGGCAGCCCAGATGATGGCGTCGGCAATGTCGGAGGTGCGGCCACCGCATCGGCCCAGCACGCGCACGGGCTGCACGCGGGCGAGGTCGGCGGCACCAACCATGCCCATGCCGTTGTTGCCGCGGGCACCGATGATGCCGGCAACACTGGTGCCGTGCCAGGTGGAAGTGTGGGCGTTCGCCTGGTCCTTACAGAGGTTGTAGGGCGCGTAGTCGCCTTCATCCTTGGGGTTGGGGTCGCGGCCGTCGCCGTCGCGGGCACTGAGCGGGTCGCTGACGAAGTCGTAGCCGTTCGCCATGCCGGTGACCAGGTCGGGGTGCGGTACGTAGCCGGTGTCGAGCACGGCGACTTTCACGGTTGCGCCGCGGCGCAGGCGTGCGTTACCGGTGTTCTGAACGCCGGTGGTGGGGTTGGTGAGGTTCCACTGCTTGCTGTACTGCGGGTCGTTGTACTGGAAGGTGATGTCACCTTCTGCGGCGGGGTAGTTGATGTAGTCGGGTTCGACGGAGGCTACGTCCGGGTCGGAGGCGACCTTCGCCATGAACTCCTTCGCCTCGTTTTTGTTGAGGGTTTTGGAGGTCTGGATGACGGCGTCATCGGTGGAGGTAGTGCGCAGGATTTGGGTGTCGATGTTCAGAGATTCACTGGCAACATCAACGGTGTCTTTAACGTCATTAGCAATGTCTTGGATTGCATCCCGATTGCCTTCGTCCTGCTGCTTACGCTGCTTGGCTTCGTCGGTATAGGTGACGATGAATCGGTCGAACACCTGCTGGGGGAGCGTGCCGGGGGCTGCGGCGGTGGGGGTGTTAGGGCGTGCTGCGCCATTGCGCATCAGATTGAGGGGGCTGACGGGCCCCTCGATCTGGGGTGCCGCCTGGGCTGCTGCCAGGATGGCTTCGTCGCTGGGTGCCTGCGCGAGGACGGCGGGCAGGTCGCCTCCGAAGAGAAGTGCGCCGGCGGTGAGCAGGCTCATGGCTGCGTGTGCGGGGCGCTGGTGGCGGCGGTTATCGGGGCAGCGGCGAGGAGGTGTTTCGGTGCGCTGCGCGCCGAAGTATGGAAGCCTCATCTGGTTCTCCTGATGTAGGTGTGTTGGTGTGGACTGTGTGAAGTGTACGGGTGCGTTCCGTCCATGTTTGGTTTGTTGTTACGGGGCGGCAATGGGGCCTGTTTTTGGGCGCGCTGAAAGTAATGAATGGGGTGAGGGAATAGCGTTTATTTGACCCTTTTTCGTCCCGGAAGAACTCATTTTTGGACGGTGTGTAACGTACATTTCTAAGGTATCACTTCAGGGTGAGCTTTAGGGATTTTTAAAGTATTTTTCACGGGTTAATGTGCATAAAATCAACCCATGCAGGCTGAATAGTGCCTAATCATTAAGGGTTTATGTAAGTGAAACTTGAAAGTTTGGGTATGCGAGGTGAACGGCACGGTGCCCCTTGGGGGTCGGGGTGTAAGTAAATGTTTTAACACTGTGGTGTAAGCACTGAAATGCATTAAAAATGCGGTTGATATTAAAAGATAAAAACCAACCGAAATATACGTGAAAATAAATAAAAAACCTGGTGGTACTCATAGTTGGCAGCGCTGACAGCACACCCTGCCTGCAGGCACACTCTACCGGCAGGCACACAAAAGACCGGGGCGGCCACCGCATGGTGACCGCCCCGGCCTATCGAATCATCAGCACCAGCAAACTAGCGCTCGCTGTCTACTGGAGAAAGCCTCCTTAGGAAGCGTAGGAGCCCAGCAGGCGAACCGCGCCGCCGTCCACGCCCTTAGCGCCCTGAACGTAATCGGGGTTGTTAGCCTCGGGCTCGCCGGCGGCAACAACGTCACCCATAATCCAGGAGGGGATGCCGCGGTCGTTCAGGCGCTTGGTAGCAGCCTCAGCCACGGAGGGGTCAACGATAGCGATCATGCCCACGCCCAGGTTCAGGGTGCGCTCCAGGTCGGCAAGGGGCACGTTGCCCAGCGAACCGATTAGGGAGAAGATTGCGGGAATCTGCCAGGTGGAGCGGTCCACGCGACCCTCCAGGCCCTGAGGCAGAACGCGAGCCAGGTTAGCGGCCAGGCCGCCGCCGGTCACGTGGGAGAAGCCGCGCACACCGCTGCCGGTGGTGCCGTCCTCACCGTTGACGGGGAATGCTGCCGCCAGGTCCAGGCAGTCTGCCGCGTACACGCGGGTGGGTTCGAGCAGCTCTTCACCGATGGTGCGGCCCAGCTCGTCCACCTGGCGCTCCAGACCCCAGCCGGCAACGTTCAGGACCTTGCGGACCAGGGAGTAGCCGTTGGAGTGAATACCGGAGGACGCCATAGCAATCAGCACGTCACCCTCACGCACGCGCTCGGGGCCGAGCAGTTCGTCTGCCTCGACCAGACCGGTTGCTGCGCCCGCAACGTCGTACTCGTTTTCTGCGAGCAGGCCGGGGTGCTCGGCGGTTTCGCCGCCAACCAGGGCGGTACCAGCCTGTGCACATGCGCCAGCGATACCGCGCACAATGTCAGCGATACGTTCGGGAACGACCTTGCCGGTGGCAATGTAGTCGGTCATGAACAGCGGCTTCGCACCGCACACGACGATGTCGTCCACGACCATACCGACCAGGTCGTAACCGATGGTGTCGTGAATATCGAGCGCCTGCGCGATAGCGACCTTGGTGCCCACACCGTCGGTGGAGGTAGCCAGGTAGGGCTTGCGGTACTTGACGAGCTCGGAGACGTCGTACAGGCCCGCGAAGCCGCCCACGCCACCAACGACGGAGGAGTTGTGGGTCGCCTTGATAGCGCCCTTCATCAGCTCAACGGCGCGATCGCCAGCCTCTACGTCAACACCTGCACTTGCGTAGGTTACGGTGGTGGTGTTCTCGCTCATTAGGATTCCTTCGGGGTAGTGGTAGCGGAGGAGTTTGCGGGGGTGCGGTCCTGCTCGGTGAGCAGTGCCTCGAGGTCGGCGTCGGGGCCGGGGTTGCACATGCCCATGCCGGCGTCGTCTGCGGCAATCTGAACTGCGGAGGGGTCGAACTTCGTTTCGAGAGTTTCGGTTCCTTCGCGGGTTTCAATGGAGACAGCCTCGGCGTGCTCGGGCTTGGAGGGAACGGGACGTTCCACGGTCACCTCAGCAGCCTTACCGGCGAGGGGGCCGCCCTTGCCCTTCTCCTCGGAGTCGAAGAGGGACTTGCCGCGTCGTTCCTCGCTGGGCAGCTCAATCGGGTATTCGCCGGTGAAGCATGCGGTACACATGTTTTCGGCGGGCTGCTCGGTGGCTGCCATCATGCCTTCCTGGGAGATGAAGCCGAGCGAGTCGGCGCCCAGGGAGGAGGCGATTTCGTCTACGGACAGGCCGTTAGCGATCAGCTCCGCGCGGGAGGCGAAGTCAATACCGTAGAAGCAGGGCCACTTCACGGGCGGGGAGGAGATGCGCACGTGCACTTCCTTCGCGCCGGCTTCGCGGAGCATACGCACGAGGGCGCGCTGGGTGTTACCGCGAACGATGGAGTCGTCAATAACGACGAGGCGCTTGCCCGCAACCACGGACTTGAGCGGGTTCAGCTTCAGACGGATACCGAGCTGGCGGATGGTCTGCGAGGGCTGAATGAAGGTTCGACCCACGTAGGCGTTCTTGACCAGGCCGTTACCGTAGGGAATACCGGACTCTTCGGCGTAACCGATTGCGGCGGGAACACCGGATTCGGGGGTGGGCATGACCAGGTCAGCTTCGACGGCGTGCTCACGAGCGAGCTGACGGCCCATTTCCACGCGGGATTCGTAGACGCTACGGCCGGAGATGGTGGTGTCCGGGCGAGCGAGGTAAACGTACTCGAAGACGCAACCTGCGGGCTTAGCTTCTGCGAAGCGCTGGGAACGCAGGCCGTTCTCGTCGATGGTGAGGAATTCGCCGGGCTCAACTTCACGCACGAAGGACGCGCCGACAATATCAAGTGCCGCGGTTTCGGATGCGACAACCCAGCCGCGCTCCAGGCGACCGAGTACGAGGGGGCGAACGCCCTGCGGGTCGCGTGCAGCGTAGAGGGTGTTCTCATCCATGAAGGTGAGGCAGAAAGCACCGCGCAGGGTCGGCAGCAGGTCGAGTGCTGCTTCTTCGAGGGAATCGAAATCGTGCTCCGCCAGCAGGGCGGTGACGAGTGCGGTGTCGGTGGTGTTGCCCTGGGCGAGTTCGCCGTGCTTGGGCGGCTTGCCGCCGTTCTTTTCGAGCACACGGTCGTAGAGATCAGCCGAGTTGGTGAGGTTACCGTTGTGCGCCAGACAGAGCGTGCCGTGCGGGGTGGTACCGAGGGTGGGCTGTGCGTTAGCCCAGTGGGATGCGCCGGTGGTGGAGTATCGGGCATGGCCGATAGCGTGGTCGCCGGGCATGGAGCTGAGGGTGGCTTCGTCAAAGACCTGGGAGACGAGTCCCATATCTTTGTACACGTGGATACGTTTGCCGTTACTGGTTGCGATACCTGCTGATTCCTGGCCGCGGTGCTGGAGTGCGTACAGGCCGTAGTAGGTTAGCTTTGCCACGTCCTCGCCGGGAGCCCAGACGCCGAAGACGCCGCAGGCGTCCTTGGGGCCGTGGTCAATCGGATCGAGGTCGTGAGTGAGTTTTCCGTCGGGGCGAATCAATTCACTTCTTTTCGACGTTGGGACTGCGGATGCGTCTGTGCAGGCGCAAGATTGGGGCGTGTTGCCGCACTCACACCTGCCTGCGTGTGCCATAGCATACACCAGACCCTTAAAAGTGTACCGGGTTTCAGAGACGCTGTGGTGAAGGATACGCTAAATACCTCAGGATGGAACGCTAGAACGGGCAACGAACACGCCAAATCACGAAAACTGCCTGGGCTGCGGGCTCGTAGCTTGCGGGCCCGTAGTTTGCGGTCTCGTAGCAAATTCTAGAAGAGCGGCAACAAGCCCGAAAGGTCACTACGCTCGCCCGAGGCATCCAGCGCACCGGCACTCACCGCCTGTTCCCACGAACACGCACCCAGCACCAGCGCCGCCCATACGAACGGGCGCGCCTCCACCACGGACGGGGGAGTGCCGCGCGTATGGCGAGGGCCCGCCACGCACTGGGTCACGCCCAGCGGGGGTACGCGTACCTCCACACTATTGCCGGGGGCGAGGGTCGCAAGTTCCTCCAGGGTGAAACGCACGAAGGTTGCACGCACCGAGCGGGGGAGTGCGGCAAATGCCTGCTCCACCTCGGCGCTGTTCAGTAGGTAGCTGTTCAGCAGGTACTCGCCTCGGGCATGCGAATCTGCAGGCTCGCCGGTTGCCGCACGCTGCGCCTCAAAGAAGGCACGCACTTCGCGTACTGCCGCCATGCCCGCTTCCTCACTAGTCTTACGCCGAATCGCCACGACTAGTTCTCTTCCTGGGCGTTCTCTTCGGGGTCGCCGGGAGCCGAATCCTCACGGGTGAAAAGCTCCTCATGCACGTGTAGCTCACCCACCACAACCGGCTCACCGTCCACGTAGCCGCCGGTCACCGGGCGAACCACCAGAGCGAGTAGGCGCTCGCATTCCTCGGCGCTCAGGTAGCCGCCAGCAACGAGAGCACGCAGAGCCACGGCGTACATGGCGCGGTGCGAACCGTCGCTCATCTTCACCACCACGGACGCGCCCGAACGCAGACCAATGCAGAGCACGCCCTCCGCGCCGCCCTTGACGATTGCATCCAGCTCTTCGCTGAGCACGGTGTCGGGGGAGCCGGGCGCCTGAATCAGCTCGGGGTAATCCACCATGGCGGTCGCGACCGTGGAGGCGCGCGCATCCGCCCCGAGGTTGCGGATTGCCGAGCCGAGGGTCGAGTAGGCGCGTGCGGCACCCAGCAGGGAGACGGCGTGCACGGGGGCGCCGCAGCCGTCAACGCCGATGGCGGCTACCGGCTCGCCGGTGAACGCCTCAATTTCTTCGGTAATGACCTGCTGCAGCGGGTGTGCGGGGTCGAGGTAGTTGTGCAGGGTCCAGTTCTGCGAGCCCTCTTCGAGGTCGCCGCGCTCAAGCTTGGCGGTGCATGCCCATAGGAACGCGGCGTGCTTGCCGGAGCAGGGATGCGCCAGGGCGGTAGCGGCGAGGTTTGCCTGAGTCATGGCCTGGCGTGCCTGCTGATCGGAGGGGAGCGTGGGCTTGAGCGCCAGGTGTGCCGGGGTGAGCGGGTTGGTTTCGGTGCTTCCCTGGGTGAGTACGTCCTGCACGGCGCGCATCTGTTCGAAGGTGCCGCGATGCGAACCGCAGGCGATGGCGACCTGGGAGCCGCGCAGGGGCGCGCCCGCCTTCATAGACCCGATGGCCTGCAGGGGTTTAGCGGCGGAGCGCAGGTAGAAGGGCTCGTGAATATCACCGAGGGCTAGCTGCACATCGCCGTCGGGGCCCAGCAGGATGAGGCGGCCGCGGTGGCGTGCCTCAACAAGGTTGTTGCGGGTGAGCTGCGCGAGTTCTACGTCGAAGGCGCTGCTCTGGTGGCTGGTGTGAGTGGTTGCCTGTGGGGTGGTGCTGTTGGTCATGCTTCTAGTTTAAACGGGGTGCATCGCCTCGCCCTATTTGTGCGGTGGAGGTAGCTGAAAACGAAAGTTTTATATGCGACTGATAAGGAACGTGAGGAAACGTATATCCCTCAAAAGGTTGATTTTATGAGTAACTCATTTTTATAATGGTGGGGTGCTCATCGCGCAGAACACCTTCAAAGGTGGCGCTGAGGCAAGTATCGTGAGCGAGGCACAGCCCGCACGATTACCTACTACAGATAGCCTCCACATCAACCCTACGCACCGCATAGGACCGACCGACGTATAGACGTCACCGCCCAAATATATGGCGAAGACCAAGGCAGCGGCACATGAGCTTTTTCTCCACTTACCCACCCCTGAACGGTACGCTGAGCCCTCGCACGCTCGTTTGTCACCCACCCTAGACCTCACCTTTAAGGTGAATATGCCGGTACGAAGCATAGGATTTAGAACGTGGGGTTTACAGGGATTTTGCACCGTTACGTTCCGCCACTTTTCTAGGTGGCTAATGCGGTGCGCACAATTACGTAAAGGAGTACATCCATGGCAGAGCAGAACAACACCTCCGCAAACACCTCCGCAAACACCTCCGCACAGAACACCTCCCCCAAGGGCGGTGTGGGCGTGGATTCTGAATTCCACGCAAAGTTCTTCCCCATCCTGGCTCGCGTTGCTTCTGTGACCGCAGTGCTCATGTATGTGTTCTACTTCCCGCAGATTATCGGTAACCTGAACGGTCACAAGGGTGACTGGATTCAGCCTCTGGTTGCTGCCGTAAACTGCACCCTATGGTTGCTGTACGGCCTGTGGCGTCCCAAGAAGGACATTCCGATTATCATCGCGAACGCTCCCGGTATTGTCTTCGGTAGCCTGGCTGCTATTACCGCCCTCATCTAAGGTTTAGCTTGATTCGGTAGCTTTGGTTACCGAGCTGTGCGGCTCTTCTCTAGCGTGCATTCGTGCGAATGTGCCGCTACATGAGAAGAGCCGCATTTTTAGTGCGCTCAGCTCACATTTTTAGTGTGATAGCGGGTACCCTGAATAGCATGAAGGTTTTGGTACTGGGCCCCGGCGGCCGCGAACACGCAATTATTCGAGCGCTTCTGCGCGACCCTGAGGTAACCGAGGTGCACAGCGCCCCCGGCAACGCCGGTATTGCCCAGGATGTTCCCGTCCACGCAATTGATGCGAATGACCCCGCCCAGGCGACCGCCCTGGCACGCGAACTGAACGCCGACCTGGTCGTTATTGGCCCGGAGGCGCCCCTGGTCGCAGGTGTCTCCGATGCACTGCGTGAGGCGGGTTTTGACGTTTTCGGCCCCTCCGCAGCTGCCGCGCAGCTGGAAGGTTCCAAGGCTTTCGCTAAGCAGGTCATGGAAGAGGCTTCCGTGCCGACCGCTCGCGCCTACGTGGCAACGAACGCCGCCGAGGCGCAGGCGGCACTGGACGAGTTTGGTGCACCCTACGTGGTGAAGGACGACGGCCTGGCTGCCGGTAAGGGCGTTGTGGTGACTGAGGACCGCACCGCGGCACTGGAGCACGCTCAGGCTTGCTTCAACGCTGGCGGCACCGTGGTTATCGAAGAGTTCCTGGACGGCCCCGAGGTGTCCCTCTTCGTCATTTCTGACGGTAAGAACGTTCTGCCGCTGTCCCCGGCTCAGGACTTCAAGCGCATTTTTGACAACGATGAGGGCCCGAACACCGGTGGTATGGGCGCCTACACCCCGCTTCCCTGGCTGCCCGAGGGCTTTGTGCAGGAGGTCGTGGAGAAGGTGGCACGCCCGACCGTGGCTCGTATGGCTGAGCGCGGCACCCCGTTCGTGGGCGTGCTCTTCTGCGGCCTGGCTGTGACCAGCCGCGGCGTGCGCGTTATCGAGTTCAACGCTCGCTTTGGCGACCCTGAAACCCAGGCGGTTCTGGCGCGTCTGCGCACCCCGCTGGGTCAGCTGCTGCGTGCGGCTGCTCGCGGTGAAATTTCTGAGGGTACCGAGCTGGATTGGGATCCCCGCACCGCAGTGGACGTGGTCATGGCCGCTGAGAACTACCCGGACACTCCCCGTAAGGGTGACGTCATCTCCGGCCTGGACGAGGCGAACGCTCTGGAGGGCGTGCACGTGATTCACGCGGGCACTGTCGCATCCGAGGAGGGTGTGCTGACTGCTGGCGGTCGTGTGCTGGCTGTTGTTGCTCTCGGTGACGACCTGGCTGCCGCCCGCAACGCCGCCTACGAGGGTGTTCGCGCTATCTCCTGGGCTGGCGCGCAGTACCGCACCGACATTGCGCTGAAGGCTGTGGAGAACCGCATCCAGATTCCCGCTCCGCGCGGCTAAAACCTTAGTGTGACCGGCTTCCCCGCTTGAGGGTGGGGGAGCCGGTCGCTTCTTTGCCTCAAGATTGTGCCGTATTGATGACTGCTTGGCACTATCGGGAGCCGTGCCTGTCGCGGTATTGTAATTACACAGACTTTTTGCATCCACATCACACCACCTCATCAGGAGAAATTCTCATGACTTCTCGTTCTAACCCCCTGGAAATCCCGGGCTGGACTCACATTTATTCCGGTAAGGTCCGCGACCTGTACGTTCCGAATGAGGAACGTTTTGACGCTACCGGCTTGACTGTCAATGATGACGCTGAGCTGCGTGCCGGTTCGGTCATGGTTGTTGCCTCGGACCGTATTAGCGCGTTTGACCGTATTCTGCCCACCGAAATCCCGGATAAGGGCAAGATTCTGACTCAGATGTCCCTGTGGTGGTTTGAGCAGCTTAAGCAGGTTCCGAACCACGTGCTGTCCACCGACGTTCCGGATGTTGTGGCTGGTCGCGCAATGATTTGCCGTTCGCTGAACATGTTCCCGGTGGAGTGCATTGTGCGCGGTTACCTGACCGGTTCGGGCTTGGCGGCGTATAACGAGACCGGTGAGATTGCTGGTGTGAAGCTGCCTGCGGGTCTGGTGGATGGTTCCCGCCTGGACACCCCGATTTTCACTCCGACCGGTAAGGCCGAGGTCGGTGAGCATGATGAGCTGGTGACCCGTGAGGAGCTGTACGCTGAGGTGGGTCAGCCGGTGGGTGAGCGCCTGGAGGAGCTGAGCCTGAGCCTGTACACCACTGCGGAGAAGATCGCTCGCGAGCAGGGCATTATTCTGGCGGATACCAAGATGGAGTTCGGTACCGATTCGTACCGCGGTGAGATCACCCTGGGCGATGAGGTACTGACCCCGGACTCTTCGCGTTTCTGGGATGCAACCCAGTACGAGCCGGGCCGTGCGCAACCGAGCTTCGATAAGCAGTATGTGCGTGACTGGCTGCGTTCCCCGGAGGCGGGCTGGGACGGTTCGGATAACGTGCCGCACCTGCCTGAAGAGGTTGTGGAGAAGACTCGTGCCCGTTACGTTGAGGCGTATGAGCGTCTGACCGGCACGAAGTTCTAAACTCAATATTTCGGGCTGAATAAGTCTTTGAGATAGCGAAAGGGCGGTGCCCCGGAAGGTCATTCTTCCGGGGCACCACCCTTTAGCGCTGGGCACTTATTGCAGGAGCTCAAGCGGCTGAACCTTCGTTGCCGCGTAGGCGGGCAATGCACCCGCCACGATACCCACAGCCAAGCCCAGGAAAGGAATCCCTAGGATAAGGGGTGGCAGAGATAGCGCCCATCCGTTGAGAAGGCACACAACCCAGGAACCGAGGATACCGAGGATGAAGCCTCCAAGAGCGCCTAGAGCCCCGAGGAGGGCTGCCTCCGCCAGGAAGCTCACCGCCACATCTCGCCGTCCCAACCCTAACGCACGGTTGATGCCGATTTCCCGGCGGCGTTCCCAGACCGAAATCTGCATGGTCATCACAATGCCGAAGCTTGTCGAGACGATAAGAACCACCAAGATGATGGTCGTAAGAGCTCGACTGTCCTTCGTCAAGGAAGCACGAAGAGTCACCGGTGAAGGTGGAATCTCAATGTTTGTATCAACGGGGGTGCGTTGCGGATCGAGCACCTGCTTGAGCTGTTCCGCGACCGTATCTGCGCTTCCTGGATTCACGATGACGTCCATACCGCGTTGCAGGGTGTGGGCTTGCGGCAAGAAAGTGGAGGTGGTCGGCAGAATAAGAGCGCTACTGAGAGCAGCGTTTTTGCCGCCGTCACGGATAATGCCGAGCACATAGGCTCGCATTCCGTTGACCTCAATTATGTTCCGCCCGGGCTCAGTACTGACCCCCAGCTCCTTCGCGAGGGCAACACCCAGATAGACGGTAGGCTCTCCGGGGCGCTCGCGGGCAGGCTCCGAAAAGTGCCCTTCGACAATGTGCGCACCTCGTGCTTTCAAACCTGCCTCTGAAACGACTGCAAGGGGCGTTTGCTGGCCCTCATACCCCGGCCTGTTGACTTGTGGACGCGTCGTCTGCGTATCTACGGTGACTGTACCGGCAGCTTTAACCTCTGGAATTTGGTTAACGCGCCAGAGTAGTTCTTCCTCCGGTATATCCCAGGTCTGCGGCTGGAGGCGCACACCGAGCCGGGTGGAATCGTAACTGGCCAGCTGAGAGCTCGTATTGAGCGCCGATGACTCGCTGACGCCCACCAGCATGATGATGGTGGTTGTTCCCGCGAGCATCGCCAATACTGTGAGCAGGTTGCGGCGCCAACGGCGGACAACTGCAAGGAGAGCGTAGTGAAGGTTGTTCCTTAGCATCTATCCTCCCCTGATAACGGGTTCTTTGAGCGTTTGGTGGGCAGGCTCTTCGGGACGAGTGAGTTCGGGACTAACGAGCATCCCATCGACCATGTGCAGCTGCCGGTCGCAGCGAGCCGCAATATCGGGCTCATGGGTGATGATGACCAGGCTTTGCTTTTCCGCACGGCCGGCGAGGAGCAAATCCAACACCTTGTGAGAGTTCTCAGTGTCGAGGTTTCCTGTAGGCTCATCGCACAGCAGGATACGCGGGGCGCAGGCTAACGCACGCGCAACCGCGACTCTTTGCTGTTCACCACCGGACATATTGCGTGGAAGAACCTCCAGGCGGTGCCCCAAACCCACCTGTTCGAGTGCCTGCAACGCACGCTGATGCGCTTGACGGCCCGGTACGCCGCGCATCCGGAGGGTGTGAGAAATGTTCTCGGTGGCGTTCAGATGAGCAATGAGGTGGTACGCCTGGAAAACGAAGGCAATATGCTCACGACGCGCCACAGTTCGTTCGGCATCGCTGGCGGTGCCCATGTTTTGGCCCAATATTTTCAGCTCACCCTCAGAGGGCTGATCGAGTAGCCCGATGATAGAGAGGAGCGTAGATTTTCCGCTTCCGGAGGCGCCGGTAATGGCCACCGATTCGCCTTCATGAATGCTGAGGGTCGCGTTTTTGAGCGCCCAGGTGGCGGGCGGGAAGAAGCGCGCAATATTGTGGCACTCGATATTAGGTTGTGAGGCGGTAGCGCTCGCGGGGAGGGCACGTTCTGTCTCGTGATGAGGCATTTTAGCGCTCCTTCAGCTTCACGACGGTGCCTGCCTTGAGTTCTGCTGCGGGGTTGACAAGCTCGCAGATTCCGGCGGAGCACACACCGAGGGTGACGGGAACGCTCTGACCGTTATCCAGGGTGATGGAGTGCGTTCCATTTTCTTCGGTTTTGACGGCTGCTTCGAGCACCGCGAGGGCGTTTTCAACGCCTCGGTTGAGGGTGACGGTTGCTTGAAAACGTGTTGATGCCGTCGTGTTTTCCGGCACGTCGGTTGTGATGGGGTAACGTTTCCGTGCGGTAGCTCCCGGTGCGGAGGTATCGCTGTTAGGTCGCGCGCTGTTCTGCGCACCGTTGGAGGCACCTGCGTTAGCGCCGCCGTCAGCGTTAGTTGAGCCTTCGGGTGTGAGGGCTGCACCCAGGGTGCCTTCGAGCGGGTTTCCGTTATCGCTAAGAATCTGGACTTTCTGTCCCTCAGCGAGTTCATTGCTGAGAGCGCTACCGTCCGCGGAGAGTACCAGACGGTATCCACCCGCGGATAGGGTGCACAGCGCCGGAGTTGAGGTTTGGCCTTTGGTGCCGCAGCTGTTGTCTACGGTGTATTCATTGCCGTCAGCGAAGAGGTATTCAGAGAGCGGCAGGGCAGTGTTGTAGCGTCCTTCTTCGGTTCGGTCAGTATCCCCGGGAGGGTAGTAGCCTCGGTCGAGGTAGAAACGGTAGACAGCGTTGGCGGTTGCTTCGCCGTAGTTTCCTTCCTCATCCCAGATGCTGTAGCCGAGCGATTCTAGAGCTTTTTGGAGCTGTTTAACGTCATCGCCGCGTGCGCCTACGGCGAGGTCGCGGTAGGCGGGGATGCTACCTTTGAACGCAATGATGGGACGTTCGTTGATAGTGGTGATAATTGATCCGTTATTCAGCTGGGTACCCGCTTTGGCACCGTCCCTGGTCACCACTCCTTGAGGGGTTCCTACAGTGTAGCTTCGGGCGGGTGACACGCTGACTTCTCCCGAGTATGTGCGGGTAACAGTCTGCGTGCTGATGCGGGTTGTTAGTTGCGCGGCGCGGGATGGCTGCGCGTTGGATTCAACATTGGTGCGTAGCCCCGTGTTGAGTGCGTAGATGGAGAACCCGCCGGTGATGACGAGCAGAATGACGAGCACCGGAACCAGGTAGGCGCGTATGGTTGCCGTCGTGGCGGTGCGGCGGGGGTTTTCTGAACTCTGCTGCGTGTTCATGGGTTCACCTTTCTGCGGTGAAATACGGGGCAGGGGGAATAAAGGGGTGTATCCTCTGCCCTCATCCGCGGGTGAAAGCGGTTGAGAGCAGAGGACCGGTAGAAAAATCTCGCTAGAAAATGTCCAACGAGGAATCAGCGTTTACTATTTGCCGTCCGCTAGTTGCCGTTGACTAGAGCTGCGGCGCGCTCCTGCGCCTGACGCTCGATATCGCGTACTTCAAGGATGAGCGGCTCATGCTCATTGAGCCAGGTCGCCGCCTTTTCGTAGTAGATATTCTGTGCCTTAGTCAGAATCCCAGTGGATTTCTGGCAGTTGTAGTCGGCGTGAGCTAGGGCCTGCTCTTCCGCATTGGCGGCTACATTGGCTGCCTTGTACTTACCCCAGGTTTTCTCTGCGTAGCTGGGAGCATCTCCGAAGTGCTGGATGTCGGCGTATCCGCTTTCTTTCATGCATGCACCGTAGGTGGTGTCATTACGGTAGTATTTTCCCATTTCTTCTACTGCGTTGTTTTTGGATCCGCCCGTGATGAGTTCGTTAACGAAGTTGGTGTATTTGAGGTAGTTTTCTGCTGAGCCGAAGACAGCTTCTGCCGCACGTCCCAGGCATGAATCTGTTGCCATGCCGACCTGGGCGCCGCTGCTCATGGTGATGGTGATAGTTTTACTGTCTGGGGCTTGAGGGTCGCCTAGGAACGCCTTCTGATATGCCGGGTTTTCCATCGCGGGTGCATTGCTGGAGCTAGCGTTGCCCTGCCGGGTGGACCAGTATCCCTGGGTGGCCGCTTCTTCGTTGGCGAAGTGGGCGCCACTCATCGCAAGTTCATGAACGGAGGAGCCGTCAATAATGTTCTGGCTACCGGAGTAGGTGAAGGACTTCTCGCTCATACACTTTTTGACCTCGTTGACGAGGGCCACGTTAATATCCGGGGAGGGATTCTCGTAGCTTGCCAGGACATTGCGAATGTCTTGCTTAACTTCAACGGTGGTGGAGCAACTCGATACGCCCAGGCAGCAGGCAATACCGATAAGGGCGAGGGGTGCGAAGGGCTTCTTTGCCATGGACTTCACCTTTCTCAAGCATCATTGATGGGCGAGAATCGGCAGTGATACGGGCGTATCGTGGATGCTATCTACAGACCTGCTATATGGTGTGAACCTGCGTTTTGTGGAGTAGAAGCGTAGTGAGCCGATTACTAACATGATAGAGTGCTACCCCCCCCGTACAACAGATACACAACATATATTTATGACGTGTAGCACCTATAAGAATGCATGTAATAGGGCTTATGAGTTAAAGGGCGGTGCCCCGGAAGGTCAATCTTCCGGGGCACCGCCCTTTAGCTATGCGGGGTTATGCGGTTGAGGGGCGCGCCTTAGCCGCTGTGAGCGTCTTCATCGTGTACGTTCGCGTGGCACAAATCCTCGTGCAGAATATCCCGCGCCGGATGCAACCGCGCCCGCTCCTCCGCAGCACGGTCAGACAGCGAATAAAACCACGTAATATGCTCGCACACCCGCTCATAGGCCGCCTGCTCATCGTGAGAAGCAATCGCCTCAATAATGCCGTAATGCTGCCGCTGCAACGTGCGCTTGACCGCCTCCCAATCCTTCAAGAAAGGAACCGCCTCCTGCACATAACTCATCGTCGCCATGTGCAAAGAGTCAATCACCGTATCAAGCACAATATTGCCGCCAAGCTTCGACAGCTCATAGTGAAAACGCGTATCGCAGAAATGGAAACGCTCATCGCTGATCTGCTCATCCATCTCCGCCAGATGCACGCGCGCCCGCTCCAACGCTGCTTCACGCTCCGGGGTGTCCGGCGCTGCCGCTGCCGCACGGGCGGCGGGGCCCTCCAACAGCAGGCGGGTTGAGACAACATCCTTCACCGGCAGGCTACGGGTCGCAATATGCATGCGCAACGCCCAGCTGAGCGCATCCGACGGCTCCGAAATGATAATCGCACCCGACTTCGGGCCCGAACCGGTGCTGGAACGAATCAGACCCAGCGCGTTCAAAACCCTCAAACCCTCACGGACCGAGGGGCGGGAAATACCGTGTCGTGCGGCAAGTTCACGTTCGGAAGGGAGCTTATCGCCTACACGCAACTCACCCAGGCGTAGGCGCCGCTCAAAGGTCTCCAGGATGATGCTGTAGCTGCGGTCCGCCAGAATCGGCTGGCGCTCAACCGCAGGGGGCGCCTCAGCAGGCTGGGTGTCGTCATGAGAACGAGGCATAGTCTCTCCTGATAACGAGGCTGGTAACGAAAAGAAATACCCTGTGTTTGAGCTAGTTCAGAGATATTTCGGGTCATTCGTTGAGTGGTCAGGGCATATTGGGTGCTCAGGGCATAAAAAGCGGGGCGGCGGAACCGAGAAGGTTCGCCGCCCCGCCGTGGCCTCCGGAAAATACCGGGGCGAATGTCCTATGGCCCTTGAGGCTTTCGCCTCAAGAACTCTCTAAGGGGTGAGCCTCAGATTAGGGAACCAGGAAGGACAGAACGTTGGTCTGCAGGAAGACCAGGACGCAGACGAACAGGAGCATAGCGAAGGACCAGGGGAGGACAGCCTTGAGGATGTCGGATTCCTTGCCTTCCATGTCCACGGAGGTAGCAGCAATAGCCAGCGACTGCGGGGAGATCATCTTACCGACCACACCACCGGTGGTGTTAGCAGCCAGCATGAGCTCGGGGGTTGCGCCGTGGATACCTGCGTGCTGCAGGTTCTCAGCAGCAGACACCTGCAGCTTGGAGAACAGTGCGTTCGCACTGGTGTCCGAACCGGTCACAGCGGTACCGATCCAGCCCAGAGCCGGTGCGAGGAACGCGTAGACGGTGCCCAGGCCTGCCAGGAAGGTACCCATAGCAATGGTCTGACCGGAGAAGTTCATGACGTATGCCAGTGCCAGAACCGAAGCAATGGTCAGGATGGACCAGCGCATGCGGTAGACAACGGAACCGAACTCGGTGAAGATTGCCGGGAACTTGAATGCGTAGCGGCCCTTCTCGTTAAAGAAGAAGTAGACGATAGCAACAACCAGACCGGAGATGATCAGCAGGGTGCCGGGGTTGGACATCCAAGCGAAGTTGTAGACAGCGTCCTTGACGGGCTTGCCGTCAGCGGTGACGAGGCGGGAGCTCAGAGCCTGGATGTCGATCTTGATGACGAAGCCCTTCAGCCATGCCTTCAGACCTGCGTGCAGGTTAGCAACACCGAAGATTGCGACAACGATGACGTAGGGCAGCAGTGCCATCCAGATGCGAACTGCGGGCAGAGCTTCCTTCTCTTCAGCCTGTGCGGGCAGACCGTAGCGTTCACGAACGCCTGCGACGCCGCGCGGCTTCCAGAACTGCAGGAAGACAACAGCAACACCCATGGAGACGATGCAAGCAACAACGTCGGTCAGGTTGTATGCGGGGGTAGCAGCGGTGACCCACTGTGCAATTGCGAAGGAGACACCGATGACCAGTGCGGGCAGCCATGCGTCCTTCAGACCCTTCATACCGTCAAGGATGACGAGCAGGATGAGCGGAACGAGCATTGCCAGGAACGGAGCCTGGTGACCAACGATGGTTGCGATAACGTGTGGGTCCTTGCCGCCAACGTCACCTGCGGTGGTGATCGGGACAGCAACTGCGCCGAATGCCACGGGTGCGGTGTTAGCGATCAGAACGGTGACAGCAGCCTTAAGGGGCTTAACGCCCAGGGCGAGAATCATGGTTGCGGTAATTGCAACGGGAGCGCCGAAGCCAGCCAGTGCCTCGAGCAGACCGCCGAAGCAGAATGCGATGAGGATAGCCTGGATGCGCAGGTCGCCGCCGCCGAGGCGGTCGAAGACGCGGCGCAGATCTTCAAAGCGGCCGGAAAGGACGGTGATCTGGTAGAACCAGATTGCACCGAGGATAACCCAGCAGATGACCAGGCCGTAGATGCCACCGCGGATGGCGCTCAGACCGGCGAGGTCAGCGGGCATGTGGAAGCCCAAGACTGCTACGAGGATAGATGCTGCCAGTGCCACGAGTGCGGACCAGTGAGCGCGCGCCTTAACGCCCAGTAGCATCACGAAGAAGGTGAGGAGGGGAATGGTTGCCACGAGTGCGCTGAGGCCGAGGCTACCTCCCACTGCATTGGTTACAGCGGTATAAGTTTCCACTGGAACTCCTTTGGTTCAGGTGTGTCTTGTATGTGGTCAGACCATAGATAATTCCGCCGGGGAACGAGTCATTGTTTCCCATGCGGGGATGTGGTCAGACCATTGATCGCATGTTTAGAAGAGTACCGGATAGTGCGGCGTTTCACCAAAAGTGACCTGACTCATTGTCGCGACTAAGGGGCATTGAGGGGGTTTGTATCCCGCGAATTTACCGAAATATTGCGGCTCTGACAGTTAATGCCAGCTTCTGAAAGTCGGATATTTCTGTGGGCGTAAAGAATCGGGTGTATGAGTAGCCGGTTTATCCGTTGGGGAACCTTCAACTGCGGGCACATTCTTGAAAAGAATGTTGCGTTAAAGAGGAGTCACCCCACAAAACAATCATTAATGCTTCAGAAAGGCTTATTTCCAGGGGATTTATCAACTGAAGATGTGCGTTTGATAAACGTTCAATAATTAAAGAGAGATAAGGGGTGGGGTGAAGGTAAAAACTAGATGAGGTCATATATACCGAAAGGTAGGAAAATATACCTTAAGGTCAGGGTGACCTAACCCGTTATTTAACAAGGAAAGTATGCGCTATTTCGACTAGAGAAAAGCCGCACAACGGTGTTAAATGGCAAGGAAGATAAAAGACATCACCACGGTTTCTGATCCCACCGCATCCCACCTCCACTTGGGGCGCGCACACCAGCCGGAACCTACCGGCTCAGCTTCCCCGGTTCACCTCTTTGAACCGTAGTACACGGAAGACCGAACTTATTCGGACTGTGCCCCGCCTACCCCAAACGCAGGCGGTGAGACCGAGAAACTCTGAACACAGAGGAAAGGACGGACAAGTCATGCGCATTGCACTCTTCTCCACGTGCATCGTTGACGGCATGTACCCCCGCGTAGCACGCGCCACCGTCGAAATTCTTGAGCGCCTGGGCCACGAGGTTGTCTTCCCCCCGAACCAGACCTGCTGCTCCCAGATGCACGTCAACTCCGGTTACTTCGATGACGGCTACGAAATCGTCAAGAACCACGTTGAAGCTTTCGACTCCTGGGACTGGGACGTTGCTGTTGCGCCCTCCGGCTCCTGCGTTGCATCCCTGCGCCACCAGCAGGCAATGGTCGCACGTAGCCGCGGTGACGAGGCACTGGCTCTGAAGGCGGAGCAGATTGCTTCCCGCACCTTTGAGCTCTCCCAGCTGCTGATTGACATTCTCGGCATTACCAACGCCGCTGAGCAGCTTGGCTCCTACTTCCCCGAGCACGTCACCTACCACAGCTCCTGCCACGGTATGCGTATGCTCGGCCTGGGCACCCGCCAGCAGGACCTGGTCCGCACCGTTGAGGGCATCAAGTACACCCAGATTGAGGGCATGGACCAGTGCTGCGGCTTCGGCGGTACCTTCTCCTTCAAGAACGCTGACGTCTCCGGCGCAATGGTCAACGACAAGGCAGACAACGTTGAAGCAACCGGTGCATCCGTGTGCACCGGCGGCGACTGCTCCTGCCTCATGAACATCGGTGGTGCGCTCTCGCGCCGCGGCTCGAACGTTCAGACCATCCACTTCGCGGAGATCCTCGCATCCACCAAGGAAAACCCGCTCAAGATCGACTCTGAGCACGTTGAGCTCTCGATCGCCTAAGGAAAGATAAGACCTCATGACCGCTATTCAGCTTGGTATGCCCAAGGTCGTTCACTACGGCGAGGGCAACATTTTCGAAGAAATCCCCTTCCCCAAGTACGCGAAGGAAGAACTCAAGAACGAGCAGCTGCGCTCCAACCTGCGCTTCGTGACCCACGCAATCCGTAACAAGCGCGCCAAGGTCACCGCAGAACTGCCCGACTGGCAGGAACTGCGTAACACCGGTGAGTCCGTCAAGAACTACGTTCTGGCGAACCTGCCCGAGCTGCTCGAACAGTTCGAGCGTAACTTCACCGCCGCAGGCGGCCACGTGCACTGGGCACGCAACGCCACCGAGGCAAACCAGATTGCTCTGGACCTGATTCGTGAGCAGGGCGTGGACGAAATCATCAAGATTAAGTCCATGGCAACCGCAGAGACCGGCCTGAACGAGTTCCTCGAGGAAAACGGCATCAACGCTATTGAGACCGACCTCGCGGAAGAAATCGTCCAGCTCGGCCACGACCGTCCCTCCCACATTCTGGTGCCCGCAATTCACCGCAACCGCCGCGAAATCCGCGACATCTTCCTGCGCGAAATTGAGGGTATCAACCCGGACATCACCGATGAGCCGGCAGAACTGGCAGAGGCATCGCGTAACCGCCTGCGCAACAAGTTCCTGAACACCACCGTGGCAGTCTCCGGTACCAACTTCGGTATTGCCGAGACCGGTACCCTGACCATCGTGGAGTCCGAAGGTAACGGCCGTATGTGCCTGACCCTGCCCGACACCCTCATTACCTTCATGGGTATTGAGAAGATTCTGCCCACCTTCCAGGACTACGAGGCATTCCTGCAGCTGCTGCCCCGTTCCTCCACCGGTGAGCGCATGAACCCCTACACCTCCATGTGGACCGGTGTGACCCCCGGTGACGGCCCTCAGAACATGCACGTCATCCTCATCGACAACGGCCGTACCGCCGTTCTGGCTGATGAGCTGGGTCGCCAGGCACTGCGTTGCATCCGCTGCTCCGCTTGCATGAACGTGTGCCCCGTGTACGAGCGCGCAGGCGGTCACGCCTACGGCTCCACCTACCCGGGCCCCATCGGTGCAATCCTGTCCCCGCAGCTCTCCGGTATTGAGGCTGCAGAGAACAACTCCCTGCCGTATGCATCCTCCCTCTGTGGCGCATGCTACGAGGTTTGCCCCGTGAAGATTAACTTCCCCGAGGTCCTCGTGCACCTGCGCGCTAAGGATGTCGAGTCCAAGCACGCTGTCCGCGAGTTCGAAGGCAACAAGAAGGCTCCCTTCTCGCAGATGGACGGCATGATGCTCGGCGCGAAGAAGCTCTTCACCTCCGGCAAGATGATGTCGATTGCAGAGCGTGGTCTGCCCATGTCCCGCCTGATCAGCGGCCGCAAGCACAAGATCACCGCTGTTCCCGGTATCGTCGGCGGCTGGACCGCTTACCGCGACATCCCCGAGCCCCCCAAGGAATCCTTCCGCAACTGGTGGAAGAAGGAGAAGGGCAAGGCTCCGGCACGCGATAACGCACAGCGCGTTGACATTCAGGCCCTCATCGAGGCAAACAAGGGTAAGGTCGCTGAGGCGGCAGCAAACGCCAAGGCCGCTATGGACGCCCAGGCAGCCCGTGAAGCTAAGGAGAACAACTAATGTCCTCTGCTAAGGAAGATATCCTCGCACGTATCCGCTCGTCCCTGGCTGACGCACCCGTCGCCCCCGAGCCCGTACGTAACTACCGCCGCGTCAGCGAGCTGAACGAAGAGCAGACCATTGAGATGCTCGTCGACCGCCTCATTGACTACAAGGCAAACGTGTTCCACGCGAACAAGGAGAACATCTCCGAGGTCATCGCAGAGCGCCTGGGTGAAAAGTCCACCTACGTGGTTCCCGAGGGCCTGAACATGGAGTGGCTGCCGGCTGACACCGCTGACCGCAAGCGCGTCACCGACTCCGGTAGCACCCTCAAGCCCGGCTGCCTGTCCCTGAAGGAACTGGACGCAGTTGACGCTGTGGTGACCGGTTCGACCGTCTCCTGCGCAGAGACCGGCACGATCTTCTTGAACACCAACCCCGATGAGGGTCGCCGCGCCATCACCCTGGTGCCCGACCACCACATCTGCGTGGTGCCCCGTTCCACCGTGGTGGAGCTGGTTCCCGAGTCGATCGAGCGTATCACCTACACCCGCCCCGTGACCATGATTTCCGGTCCGTCGGCAACCAGTGATATCGAGCTGATCCGCGTGGAGGGCGTGCACGGCCCCCGTACCCTGGACGTCATCATCTACGACGCCTAAGGTACAGCGCCAGACGGCAAACCTCTAAAGAAACCGCCCGAGAGCTAAGGCTCCCGGGCGGTTTCTTTGTACCCTCTTCTTGTTGCCCCCTTCTTATGTCCTCGCAGCTTCTCGTCTTCAGAAGCGCAGGCGCGAGTCGTGAGGGCACAAAAACGGTGGCGGGCCCATGTTCCCGCCACCGTTCAGTGGAGTAGTATCTTGTGGTGTATCGACGGTTAGCGTCGTAGCACCCAGTGTAGGTGCTTAGGCGCGTGCGTCGAAGTGCTGCAGACCGGAGTCCTCGCGGCTACCGCCCTGGCCATCGCCAACATCGCGGTAATCCTTGATCCACTCGATCTTCTGAACCCACTTGACCATCTTGTAGCCGTGCATGGAGTCCGCACGCAGACGGAGCGGGCCGCCGTACACATCCGGCAGGGGCTTGTCGTTCATGCCCCACGCCAGGATGGTCTCATCTTCCATTGCCATGGAGATATCCAGGCACTCGTAGTAGGGTTCGGTAGGACGACCGTCGTAGGTGTGACCCACGTGGCCGAAGGAGGTCACCATGACGTAGCGAGCGTCGTCGGTCTTCTCGACCAGAGCGAGGACGTCGCGCAGGCGCACACCCTCCCACTTGGCGATACCGGTCCAACCCTGCATGCAGGTGTGCATGGTGATGTTAACTTCCTTGCCCAGCTTCTTGAGGTCATCAATGCTCAGGGACTTGGATTCCTTCACCAGACCACCCAGCTCCAGGCGGTAGTCAACGAACTCGTGTTCCTTCAGGCGGTTCCACTCGGTGCTCTCACGCTCTGTCGGCGGGCGAGTGTTAACCCAGTGGAAGGGCGAAATATCGGCGTCGGTGAAGACCTTCTTCTGCACCTGACGGGAGGTGATACGGTCCAGCAGGACGTTACGAATCGGCTGGGTCAGACCCCAAATGAAGGTCTGAGTGAATCGCAGGTCGCGCAGGGACCAGTACGAAGCGAAAATCCACAGAGCCACAGCGAAGACAATGCCGCCAATGAGCATGGTGACAGCCTGAGCGAACTGTGCTGCGTCCACCTCGTTGTAGGGCTTGTTCAGCATCATGTGGGCGATGTTGTACTGGGGGTGAACCACGAACACCAGCGCCACGTGAATGACGGTGAAGACGCAGTAGAACGCCATACCCAGGAAGTGGATGGAACGCGCGGTCTGGCGGTTACGGAAGAGACGCACATAGCCGGGGAAGCGGCCGCAGAATGCCGGGCTCATAATCGGGCCGGTTGCAATCATCAGCGGTGCCACAATGAACACCACGGTGAAGTACATAATCTGCTGCAGAGCGTCGTATGGCTGGAAATGCTCAATCGAGGGAATCTGGAAGCCAGCGTAAATCTGGATGGATTCCCACGCCTGCGGGATGATATCCCAGCTGGTCGGGACGATACGGCGCCACTGACCGGTCAGGAACAACAGGGAGACATATACCAGACCGTTAACGATCCAGATGACGGTCACCAGCGCGTGCCATGCGCGGCCCAGACCAATCTGGGCTTTACCGGGCAGAGAAATCAGGGGAGACAGGGTGCGCTGGTCATCGCGCGCAGTAAATGCGCCGGGGGTGGTAGGGACCTTGTCCTTGGTGAACTTGAGCCACTCGGAACCCGGGGTGCAGTGGTTGTTCCAGTACAGGCGGGGGTGAGAGGCGAGAACTTCCCAACCTGAACGAATCAGGAAGCCCATCATAATGAAATTGATGAAGTGCGTAATTCGGAGCCAGGCCGGGAAGTCCAGCTCTACGCCACCAGTGCTCGCGGTGAGGAGTAGTTGGTGCATGATATTTCCTTCGGAAATGACTGTGTGTGCAGACAATCGTTAGGATTCAGTGCGAGGCCTTGAGATGTGAGGTTAGAAATAATTACCTTTCTGACCCATATGATCCTCCTCCGTGGTTGGGAGCCGCCGGGGGTATCGTCGTGGATACTCCCGAAAGGAGCACCTCCCGTGTGTGAGAGGGGAGGTGCGCCAGCTCCCGCTGGGGCGGAAGCGACTCTGTGTATGTATGTTGGTTTATGTGTGTTTCAGGGAAATTCCCTGTCCGCTTTCAATTTTATAGGACAAGGTGTCAGTTGAGAAAGCTAAGACACGTCATGTTCTGTAATATTTGCATTAAAAATCCGAATTTAAGGAAGATTCTCATTTTCCCCCGATTTATCGGGGCATTCGGGCGCAAAAAGCCCGCCGCAACCTCTATGGAGGATGCGGCGGGCTTTGACTCTATATGTGGGATGCATGTTGGTTTACAGGGCTTTGACTGTCTGGCATTGTGTGTGGTTTTGTAAACCCAATCCCACATAGGGTTGAGGTGACTGTAAGCGGGATACCCCTTCAAAACGGCTTATTGACCCGCCCATGTTGGCCTACCCGTGAAAGGCCGAAAAACAACCACAGCGTAGCCGCAACTACTTCTTGGCAGAACCCCCTGCTGAGCCCTTACGCTTCTTGGCCACACCCCGAGAAGCAGTGCAGGAATCAGCCGAAGCATCCTCAACCTCGGCAGGAACAGAATCAGCCTGCGACTTTAGACGAACCACCGGAACCACGCCCGTGGCAAGCTTTGTCTGAGCATTACGCTGAGCCTTCAGCGCATTCATCTGCTCCTTACGGCTCGGCGCCTGCGCAGATGGTTCAGCAGAACCAAACGCCTGACGAATACCCAACGCCCACAGCGGGAACAGCAGAACCGTCAGCGCGCCACCGGCAACCAGCAGCGACGCCGTGGACTTCTCCAGAAGACCCGAACTGGTCGCAACCTCCGTCACCGCCACAATAATCGGCAGACCCGCAGCCGAATACAACGCCAACTGCACCTTCTGCGCGCGAGTGGCCAACCCCGAACGGGTATCGAAGAAATGCTCCGCCAACAGCACCGGAACACCACGGCACAGCAGAATACCCACCACCACGGCAAGCAGACCCAAAGGATTAGCCACCACGGCAGACACATCAATGCCCATACCGCTGACCACAAAGAACAGCGGAATCATGAACGTAAAGCCAACCACCTCAAGGCGGTGAGTTATCATATGCAAAGCCGCCGGAGGGGTCAGCGTACGCAGAATCAGGCCCGCCGCAAAGGCACCGAGCACCGCATCCAAATCAAAAAGGGCAGTACACATGATCAGGGTCGCCAGCAGGAACATCGCAAGACGCAGAACCGTCTGACCGGTCGTATTCGCCTCCGCGGCCATAATCTGACGCAGACCCGGCACATGCGCAAACAGACGGTGAGGAATCAGCGCCACAATCACCGCAACCACCATAAATGCCAGCAGCACCACAAACGCCATGCCCGGCGAACGCGAAGACAGCAGCAACGAAATAGCGAAAATCGGCAGAAGCTCACCCACAGCACCGTGCACCAGCACCGCATTACCCACCGGCGTACCGGCGGCACCGTGAGACTTCAACATCGGCAGCAGAGTACCCAACGCCGTGGAACTCAACGCCACACCTACCGCAATATACGTATTCAGCTCATGCGAGAACGACGTAATCACCGCCGCACCCGCCATACCCAAAGCAAAGCACACCACCCATGTGGCAATAGCGCTATAACCCTGGCGGCTACGCAGCGAGGACACGTTAATTTCAAAGCCCGCAATCAAAAAGAGCATGCCCAAGCCCAGCTCCTTCAGCAGTGGGATACCGCCCTCACTGCTGGCAAGGTTGAGCATATTCGGGCCAATGAGCAGACCAAAAATGAGCAGGAAAACCACATCGGGGATCTTCTTACCCGTCAGGCGTGAAAGAACCGGAGAAATCAGCGCAACCAACGTAATCCAGAAAATGGACACAAACTGGCCGCTATCGTGGCTCGACCCTTCCGAAAGAGTCGTGCCCGAAGCAAGAAGAGCACCAGAAGTCCCCAAATCCGTCAGAAAAAGAGGGGATAAAGTCGAAAACATAAAACCTCAACGTGGTGTATGTACAGGTGGGGCGCGTACAGAAAAGTAATCCGGGGCGAAGCATTCGCGGGATCGTCCCACCGTATAAGAACGTATCAATGGTACACACCCAACCTCGTGCAACAACACTTGAACAGCACTCACTAGGGGCAAGAGGCTCTCGCCAACAGCCGGGACAGAAGTGGCATGAGAGCAAAACCTCCGCGCCATCGCCCGAACAGACACAGCTTCCACCGTTACACTTAACACCTATGCCAGCGCATCCGGCACACACCACCCGGTGCGGCAGATACCCCGGCAGGCAGATACCCGGCAGGGCACACAGACTCTCAAACACGGCACTACAAGGAGCGAGGACATGGCAGCAGGGCGCACTCAACCCATCCCCACCGTCAGCAGCGGGACACGCGCCGCCTCCCTCGGAGGCACCCGACGCGACCTCGGGCTCGACCTCGCCCGCGCCTTCGCCGTGCTCAGCCTACTCATCCCCTTCGGATACTGGCTACAGCTGATCCCGGTCTCCTGGAAATTCTGGATTCCGCAGACCCTCGTACCCGCCGAACCGCTCTTCGCCGCAATCCTGGGCGCAGCCGCCTGGCGGTACGCACGCACCGCGAACTTCCCGCAACTCTTCGCCGGAACCATCGTGCGATTCCTCGCCCTGCTTCTGCTCGGCGTGGCGCTCATGCAGGGCATCACCTACCTGCCGCAAGCCGGAGTAACCGTACCGGCACAGGGCTTCAGCTACACGCTACCCTTCGACATACTCGTGCACCTGGCGCTGCTCACCCTGCTCACCCTATTCGTCGTGCACCTGCCCCTGTGGGCGGTCGCCGCGCTGGCGGTCGTCACCAGCCCCTTCATCACCTGGACCTACACCCTCCTCATGGACGTAGCTGCTCGGGCCGACCAGTGGACCGCCGTGCAGCTGCCCTTCCTCGCAACCCACGGCGTCAACCACGCGCAGAGTGCACAGCTCATCTGGGTCATGTGCCTGGGCATCGTGCTCGTGCGCCTCTACGACAGTCTGCAGGCGAAGCTCGCAATCCCCGTGGTACTCGCCGTGCTGGCGCTCGCCGTCTACCGCACCTTCAACCCCTACACCGAGCTGGGATTCCTCAACAGCCCGCAGGTGCTACTGACCCTGAACCTGGCGGCAACCCTGTACTTCTGGGCAGAATGCGCGCGCCTGCTCTCCGCGCAGGCGGGAATGCTCACCCCGATCGCTCGCCTGGGCCAGATGTCGCTGAGCGCATCCATTGTGCTGAGCGGAATCATCATCTACACAGGTCCCACCGTTAAGGCTCTCACCGCGGGCGAGCACTACGTCGCCACCGGAGGCTGGGGCACCGCCGTGTACTGGAGCGTCTTCCTGCTGCTCGGCGCCGCTATCGCCCTGGGCTTCTGCACCCTCTGGTCGCGCGTGGCGCGCTCCGTTGCCGGACGCGGCCCCCTGGAGGCGATTCTCGCCCTCATTTCCGGGCGCGGCTAAGCGGGCTGAAGAACATAACCTAGAGCCACAACCTAGAAAGCGGCCCTTTACCTGCGTATCCGAACAGGTAGAGGGCCGCTTCTATGTACTCAACATCTGCGCCAGAATCTGCGCCAGAAATGCTGCGGGTACGACAAAGCCCCGGTCCAATGGACCGGGGCTAGTTGTCGGGATGACAGGATTTGAACCTGCGACCTCGTCGTCCCGAACGACGCGCGCTACCAAGCTGCGCCACATCCCGATGTTGACCTATCAGCGAATACCGTAGGCAACTCACCTAGGATAACCCAAAAAAATTCAGAACGCAACACAGCGGCACGCCACCGGTCGGGGAGAGGCAAATAAAGGTTCTAGGCTTCAGCCTCCTGAACCTGATTCAGCACATCCCAAGAGGCGTACATCGCCGCAAAACGACCACCGGAGGCAATCAGCTGCTGCGGGGAACCATCCTCCACCACGGAGCCCTCATGAATCACCAGCACACGATCAGCGCCCAGAACCGTCGAGAGGCGATGCGCAATCACCAGCGCCGTACGCCCCGCCAACACGGTCCGCAGCGCCGCCTGCACCGCGCGCTCACTCGGAATGTCCAGCGAAGCCGTCGCCTCATCTAGAATCAGCACCCGCGGATTCGCCAAGAACACGCGAGCAAAGGACACCAGCTGACGCTGACCCGCCGACAGGGTAATACCGCCACGACCCAGCTGCGACTCGTAACCATCACGCAGACGCTCAATGAACGCATCAGCACCCACCGCCTTCGCGGCAGCCTTCACCTGCTCATCGGAGGCCTGCGGGTTACCCATGCGGATATTCTCCAGAATCGACGCGGAGAACAGGAACACCTCCTGGGTCAGCATGAGCACCTCACGGCGCAGCTGCACATCCGCCAGCTGGCGAACATCCACGCCGTCAATACGCACCTGACCGGCTGAAACATCGTAGAAACGAGCCACCAGCTTAGCGATCGTCGACTTACCGGCACCCGTAGCACCCACCAGCGCCACGGTCGTACCCGGCTCAATGCGCAGGCTCGTCTCCTTCAACGCGTGACGATCCGAGGTGTACCCAAAGACCGCCGAATCAAGCTCCACCAGGGCGCCGCGAACCGTGCCGCTCACTCCGCCAGTAGCAGACTCGGTTGCAGGCTCTACAGCGCGCTCATGCGGATGCTCCGGCTCAGCAACCTCCGGCTCCTCAGCCAAGAACGACGACAGCTTCTCCAGCGCGGACATCGCCGACTGGAACATGTTGTAGAACTCAGAGAGCTGCATGACCGGCTCAAACACGCGGTTCGCGTAAATCACCAGCGCCAGCAGGGTACCGATCTGCATGGTGCCGCCCAGCACCGCATAACCACCCAGCACCAGCGCACCGGCAATAAATAGATTGCCCAATAACGTTAGGGTTGGGGCATAAACACCGAAAATCTTAATCGAATCCATCACCGCCAGGCGGTAACGCTCCGACGCCTGAGCGTACTCGGTGCGCATCCGCGCCTCCGCACCAAACGCCTTCACCGCACGGATACCCGTAAACGTCTCCACAAAACGGCTCGTCAAATGCGCAGACTCGGTACGCATCGCGCGGAAAACCGGCACCGCCGTCTTCTGGAACCAGCGCGTCAAAAAGTAAATCGGCACGCCCATCGCCAGCATGAGCAACCCAATACGCCAATCCAACACAAAAATAGCAACCGCAGAAATCACCATGGACAGCAACGTAATCGCCAACTGGCTGATGCCGCTATCCAAGAAGCTGCGGACCGTATCAATATCGCTCGTCAGACGCGAAATGACCTTGCCCGAAGTGTACCGCTCATGGAACGATACGCTCAGTGACTGCGCGTGACGGAACACCCGCTTACGCAGGTACACCACCACACCCAGCGACACGCGCACCGTGTACGCCACGTTGACCCACGAAAAAATTGCGGTCACCGCGGTAGCCGCCACAAAAAACGCCAACAGGGTCAACAGGGGAGAGGCGTCACCCTGCTTGAGCGGCTCAATGGAACTATCCAAAACACGGGCAATCAGAATCGGCGCAATCGCCGAGGAACCCGACACCAAAAGCACAGAAATAATCGACAGAGCCAACGCCCCACGGTGCGGGCGCAACATTTGGCGCAGCAGAGCCATCGAACGTTCACGAGTCTCCGCGCGCTCCTGCGGGCTCAACTCCTCCCGCCGCTCCGCCGGACCATGATGGGCCATTAGCCCTCCTCCATCGTCATTAGCTGGCGGTACTGTTCCGAAGAGTCCATCAGCTCAGCGTGAGTACCCTCAGCGACCACGGCGCCATCAACCATCAGCAGCACGCGGTCCGCCAACGCGACGGTGGAGGGGCGGTGCGCCGTCAGCAGGGTCGTAGCGCCGCCCAGACCGTCCAGACCCTCACGCAGGCCGGTAATAATACGCTCCTCCGTGTTCACATCCAGAGCAGAGAACGGGTCATCCAGCAGCAGCACGGAGGGACGCTTCGCCAGGGCGCGCGCCAAGGACAGACGCTGACGCTGACCACCCGAAAGGCTCATGCCCTCCTCACCAATGACGGTATCCAGACCTTGCGGAAGCTCCGCCACGAAATCGCAGGCAGCCAGCTGCAATGCCGTCTGGAGGGTTGCCTCCAGCTCTTCTGCGGCGGGGTAGTCCTCATCCTCGGTGCCGCGCTCGTACTGCTCGGCAACGCCCATCAGCACGTTCTCACGGACCGTGCCGGAGAAAAGCACCGCCTCCTCAAAGACGAACGCGGTCTGGGCGCGGACCTCCTCAATAGACATGTCTGCGGCATCTCGGGTACCAAAACGTAGGGAACCGGAGGTCGGCTCGTAGAAACGCGGAACCAACGACAGCACGGTCGACTTGCCGCTACCGGTTGCACCCACCAGCGCCAGAATCTCGCCCGGGAAGACCTTGAAGTTTACGTCCCTGAGCACAGAAACCTCCGGAGCCTTCACCTCAGAGCCTGCGCCGGTACCCTCAGCAGGAACAGATGCATCGGCAGCATCGTAGCTGAACTGAACGTGATCGAAAGTGACAGATACTGCGCCACCGCTGGGGTACTGCATAGTTTCCTTCCCGGAGCCGCCCTCGGCAGACACTCCAGCTACTGTTGACGAATCAGAAGCACCCTGCGGATGCTCGGGCCCAGACATAGCCGCGGAGCCACGAACCAGCGGCACAACCTCAAAGCCGGGCTCGTCCATAACCTCGTTGTGGCGTTCCATCGCCACCTTATAGCTCAAATAGGCAGACATCAGCGCGGTCGAGCGCGTCACGTGGCTGAGCACGGTCGTCTGTACCGCAAAGTAGGCGGTCATCGCGCCCAGGCTCAAGGTGCCCGCCGCAACCTGTGAAGCGCCCACAGCCAGCGCCACCGCCGTGGAGACACCCACAATCAGGCCCTGGTACAGGGCAACACGAGCCACCAGCATCGACCTGCCGTACTCGCGCACCTGCAGGGCGTCCACCGACTCGGAATATTCCTGAATCTGCTCGGGGGAGCGGCCCAGCGCCTTAATCACGCGGATGCCGCGCACCGACTCCTCAATACGGGTGGACAAATCGCCCGTCATCTGCTGAATCTCATGCGAGGCGCGGTAGTACTTGCGGGTGAAGTTCACCAGCGACAGCACCAGAATCGGCACGGTCACCACGAACACCAGCGCCAGGGATGGTGAAGAACGCAGCATGAAGAAGCCGCCGACCAGGAACATCACCGCAACAGTCAGCATCTGCACAATACCGAAGGACAGCCAACGGCGAATCGTACCCAAATCGCTCATGGAACGGGTCAACAACTGACCGGAAGGCCAACGATCCAGTAAAGAAAGCGGGGCGCTGAGCAGGCGGTCAAAGAAGTTCATGCGCATGGACAGCTCAATCGTGGAGGTCGGGTCCACAATCAGCCAGCGCCTCCAGTACATGAAGGAGGCGTGCGCAATACCCAGCAGAAGCACCAGGCCGCCGGCAATCCAGATGGCGCTTTCGGTGGTGCTCTGCGAGAGATGATCCACAATAATCTGCAACATCTGCGGGATGGAAATCTCAAGGGCACCGGCACCGAACGCCACGAGCAGACCCACACCCCAGCGCACACGAATCGGACGCGCATAGGCGGCGAGGGTGCGCGGGGCACGCTGACCGTGCGCGTAGTCAATCGGATCGGGGGTCGGTTCGCTCGCCGTCTCCAGGAAGGGATTACGGCGGCGCTTAGTTGTGTGCGCTGTAGAAGCCTCAGACATTAGAGACGACCACCCGCCGAGGTAGCGGAGGCGCCCTGCTCCTTATCGCGAGCCGTGAGGGTCACCAGGATTGCTTCCGGCGGGCAGAACAGACGCACCGGCGCAAAACGGGAGGTACCCAAACCGGCAGAAACCTGAACCGGAATACCGGACTGCTCACTGACACCCTTCGCACGCGAAGGCGGCAAATCGCAGTTGCTGACCAGCGCATGACCGCCGGGCAGGCAGACCTGACCGCCGTGCGTATGACCGGCAAAAATAGCCTGCGCACCATCCTGCACGAAGCGGTGCAGGGTACGCATGTAGGGGGCGTGCGCCACGCCGATACGGACGCTCGGCTCCTCACCCTCGTCGAAGGCACCGGGGGCGAATCCGGGGTGCTCATCGTAGCGCAGGTGCGGGTCATCCACACCGGAGAACTCCAGGCGCAGACCCTTGAGGTTCAGCGTGTCGTAGCGGTTAATCAGGCCCGTCCAGCCGCGCGCCTCGAAGGCGTCGTGCATCCGCTCAATGGGCAGGGGCACGCGCGAGCCTTCCTCAATCATCTGCGGGGTGCGCGGCTGCCACAGGTAGCGTGCCGGGTTCTTAAAAACTGGCGCGAAATAGCAATTGGAGCCGGGCACAAACACGCCGGGGAAGTCCATGAGCGGGTCGAGCGCCTCCAACAGCGGACCCATACCGTCCATGTGGGAGAGGTTATCGCCCGTGTTCATCACCAAATCCGGTTCCAGAGCAGCCAGCGAGTGCATGAAGTCAATCTTTTTCTGCTGGCCCGGGATCATGTGCATATCCGAAATATGCAGAATCCTAAAGTCGGGGCTACCGGCGGGCAGCACCGGCAGGGACTCGGTGCGGAGCTGAAAATTATTCAGCTCAATAAAGTGCCCATACGCCGCCGTGGCGGCCCCCAAGGCTGCAGTGGCGGCTACCGCCCCCGCTACCTTCTTCAGGAGCGGGGAGGAGCCGCGTGCGCCGGGGACCGCCACGGGGACGCGGGCGTTGACTGCGTTTTCACACATCATCAATCGCCTTTCAGGCTTCAGCTGAGGAGCTGTGATTCTAGCTGTACGACAGAATCTTATCGCTGGGAGTGGTGAAGTCCTTCGTGTTGTACTTCGGTGCGATGGCCTTCATAAACGACTGCCACTGTGCACCTGCGTAGGTTGCACCATCGACGTACTCGAGGACTCGACCGTTAATACCCACACCGTTCAGGGAGCGGTTGCCGAGGTTGTTCGAACCAACCCAAGACGCGGTGGACAGGCCACGAGTGTAGCCCACCTGCCAGGTCTGGGAGGAGTTATCGTTCGTACCGGTCTTCGCGGCCGAACCGTTGGGCAGGCCAATGCCACGCTGGGATGCGGAACCGCCAGCCTGGATAACGCCCTTCAGAACCCAGCTGACACCGTTCGCGATGTCCGGATCCAGAACCTGCTCACACTGGTTCTGGTATTCCTTCATGGTTTCACCGTTGGTCTTGGTGATCTTCTCAATCGGGCGCGGGGTGCAGTACTTACCCTCGGAAGCGAAGATAGCGTACATGGATGCGCTGGTCAGCGGGGAGATACCGTGCGTGGTACCACCAATGTTGGTACCCAGGTTGGGGATGCTGTGTAGCGGTTCGCCGGTACCGTCCAGAGCGTGCATCTTGATTGACAGGTCGTGCACATCGCACAGGTCAATCTGGGAGAGCATACCGTACAGGTAAGAGTTCAAGGACTGGCGAATACCGTATGCAGCGGTACCGTAGGTCAGACCGCCGTTGACTGCGTTCTTGTAGGACCAGCCGTTTGGCTGACCGGTGTAGTAGTACTTGCCGCCCTCGTAGCACTTGGCATTCCAGCCGAAGCTGGTGGGCCAGAACAGCTGGGTACCGTTCACGGTAGCGTTAGCGCCGCGGCCGCTGATGAGCCACTGTGCCAGAATAATCGGCTTGAATGTCGAACCAGGCTGGAAACCAGGGGTACCACCGTACGCTGCATCAACGTTGTAGTTGTACTCGGTCTTGGAGTGGTCGTTTGCGTCTGCGGGGCTACCGAGATCGGTGTTCTGTGCCATGGCGATGACGCGGCCGGTGCCGGGCTCAACACTGGTCAGTGCGGAGTTGACATCGTTCCAGTTGGTTGCAGCCGGTTGGGTGGAGTCAACTGCCTGCTTTGCCGCGGTCTGAGCCTCGGGGTTCAGGGTGGTGATTACCTTCAGGCCGCCACGCTTGATGGCGGTGTTACGCAGCTCAGCGGTTGCGCCGAGGGACTCATCCTGCAGCAGGTAGTTGACTACGTAGCGGCAGAAGAACGCCTTATCGCCTGCCAGGGAGCAACCCTGGGACTTGGTGTGGACGTTGAGCTTAATGTCGCTGGCGATGGCGTCGCTGTATTCCTTATCGGTAATCTTGCCGTCGCGGAGCATAGTGCCCAGAACGATGTCGCGGCGTTCACGGGCGAGCTCGGGGTTCACGGTCGGATCGTACACGTTCGGCGCCTGCACCAGACCGGCAAGAAGCGCGGACTGAGCCACGTTCAGGTCCTTAGCGGAAATACCCCAGTAGTACTGTGCAGCAGCCTCAACACCGTAGTTAGAACCACCAAGGTTCACGATGTTCAGGTAGCCTTCGAGGATTTCGTCCTTGGACTTGTTCTGCTCCATAGAAATCGCAAGCTTCATCTCGCGAATCTTTGCGGCGTAGGTCTTGTTACCGTTCAGGGTTGCGGTAGCGTCCTCACCACGCGCCACAGCGGCATCAACAATGAGGTTGTTAACGTACTGCTGGGTCAGGGTGGATGCACCCTGACGGCGGCCGCTGTTGGAGTTAATGATGTTGTTCAGGAACGCACGACCGATACCGATAGCGGAGACAGCACCGTGCTTGTAGAAATCACGGTCCTCAACTGAGACGATAGCGTCCTTCATATGCTGAGAAATCTGATCCAGCTTGACCGGCTCACGGTTCTCTTCGAAGAAGGTCGCGATTTCGGTCTTGCCGTCAGCAGCGTAAATAGTAGAAGGACGGGAAGAGATGCCATCGGCAATGTCGTCAGGAAGGTCCTGGAACCATGACATCGACGCGTTCGTGACCATACCCAAGCTCACGGCAGGGGGTACGACAATAATTGCCGCGAGGAAACCGGCAATCACACTGAACGCGAGGAACTGCAAAAAATCTCCCGGACGGCGACGCGAACGGGTTTTCTTAGATGAAGCCATTCATTCAGTTTATCCCATGAAACTGTGAGAGATAGCCCGTCTCGGCACCCCGTAGGGACGCGGGTTTCTCAGCCCTAAGAATAAAGCCCCCAAAAGCACCGGACATTGACCAAAACCATAGTGAATCCCTTTTACTTATTGAACACCGGGCGATAGTCTAGAGGGTATGAAGAAATGGGAATACGCAACTGTACCGCTGATGATCCACACGACCAAGGCAATCCTCGACAACTGGGGTGAAGACGGCTGGGAGCTCGTAACTGTTCTCCCCGGCGCATCCGCGCCTGCCGGCGCAACCCCCGCGTCGAACATGGTCGCTCCGACTCAGGGCAACCCCATCGCCTACTTTAAGCGCGAGAAGGCTGACTAAGAGCAGCGCACCCGGCGGTCACCTCAACCCCACGTTCTCCTACCTATAGGGGCGGGCGGAATAGATGAGGCAGGCCGCCGGTTAGCCGTTTAACAGCTGCCTGAATATCAGTAGCGTTTAGGTTTACGGCATTTCCCCTATCACCGTTTGGGTGCCAGCACCCGCCATCCTTCTGGAGTAATCATGACTGAATCCCGCATTGAAGCACGTATCCGCGAACTCGGTTACGAACTGCCCGTAGCACCCGCCCCCGTTGCAGCCTACGTTCCGGCTGTTACTTCCGGCTCCTACGTGTACACCTCCGGTCAGTTGCCCTTCGTCGACGGCGCCCTGCCCGAAACCGGTAAGGTGTCCGACTCCGGCGCTGAAGGCTTCGTGACCCCCGAGGACGCTAAGAAGTACGCGGGTATCTGCCTGCTCAACGCCCTGGCAGCAGTCAAGTCTGTTATTGGCGACCTGGACCGCGTGCAGCGCGTGGTGAAGGTTGTTGGCTTCGTGGCATCCGAGGTGAACTTCACCGCCCAGCCCGCCGTCATTAACGGCGCCTCCGAACTGCTCGGCGAAATCTTCGGCGAGGCAGGCCAGCACGCCCGCTCCGCCGTGGGTGTTCCCGTTCTTCCCCTGGATTCGCCCGTAGAGGTCGAGATCATCGTTGAGTATGTCTAAGCTGTACACCGGCGCTCTGCCGCTGTCTGCTATTCGTGCTGCCCAAGCTCAGCGGGCAGCGCAGGACGCACCTGATACGACTGCACGCACCGAATCCGCACGGGACAACGGCACCGCCCAAAACATCAAGACTCTACCCCTGCCGGTACAGGAACGCCGCTTCGGCACTCCCACCCCGGCTGAGGGCGTGGAGCGCCCCCGTATGTTCACCGGCCGCCAGTCCGCGGCTAACCCGCGAACCTCCTGCATTCAGCGTCTCTACGCGGTCCCTGAGTTCATGCGCACCGCCGCCGAAAGCTGGCGCGAAGGTGGCAACGAAGGAGCGACCGGCTGCACGATGCGCCAGGCGGCATCCGTTATTTTTGTGCGCGATGGCGACAACGGCCTCGAAACGATTCTGACCTACCGCCCGGGCACCTCTCCGCTGGGCGTGGTGGCGTTCCCCGGCGGCACGGCTCTTCCCGGTGATGATGAGTCTGCCTCCTGGGTTGGCCCCGGCGCCGACTACTGGGAAGAACAGTTCCACTTCTCCGATATTGCGCAGGCACGCCGCAGCGTCATGGCTGCCGTGCGTGAATCCTTCGAAGAGACCGGCATTCTGCTTGCCGGCGAGGACGAACAGGACGTCGTGGAGCACTCCAGCACGCCTGAGTTCATGGCGTGGCGCGAGGCAGTCGCGGCTCAGGACAAGAGCTTCTCTGACTTCTTGACCTCCAGCGGTTTGAGCGTGCGCGCTGACCTGCTGCGCCCGGTCGCGCGTTGGCAGTCCCCAGACTTCTTCCTCAAGCGCTACGATATCGCCTACTTCACCACGGCGTTGCCCGTGGGCCAGGACCCGAAGCTGCTGCTCGGTAAGGGCGTGTGGGGTGACTGGCTGAACGTGCGTGAACTGCTCGAAGCCAAGGACACCAGCGAACTGGGTGACCGCATCGGCCAGCCCAACACGGTGGGCCGTACCCTCGACCAGCTCATCACCCCCGGCGTGATGTGCATGCTCGAATCTTTGGCGAAGGCACAGACTTCCGTGGCGTGGCTGTCCAAGCGCCGCAAGATTGAGGTGAAGAAGCCCGTGCTCGTGACCCACAATGGTGCGTGCATGCTCTCCTTCACCGAGGTGGTTCCGGCTACAACCGGTTCCATGTACACCGGTGCGATGGGCGCGCTCTAACGAGCTGCCGCATCCACTCGCTCGTAAGATCTCGTGAGATGAAGCGTTAAAGACGTCAGGAGCCGTTTCCCCATGCAGAGGGAAACGGCTCCTGATCTATTTAAGTCGCGTGTCTTTCAGCGAGGGCTCCCTAGAATGCCCTCACTCAAAGAGGCTTTAGCGGGAACGCTGGCGCAGGCGGGGCAGGTCCAGAATGACAACTGCGCGTGCCTCCAGGCGGATCCAACCGCGGGAAACGAACTCGGCAAGAGCCTTGTTCACGGTTTCGCGGGACGCGCCAACCAGCTGTGCCAGCTCTTCCTGAGTCAGCTCGTGAGCAACGAGCACGCCGTCGGTCGCGGGGCGGCCGAAGCGGTCAGCCAGGTCCAGCAGTGCCTTAGCGAGGCGGCCGGGAACATCGGAGAAGACCAGGTCAGCCAGTGCCTCGTTAGCGTGGCGCAGGCGGCGAGCCAGAGTCTTAATAACCTGGTCGGAGATCGTGGGATCCAGCTGCTGTGCCCGCTTGAAGGACTCGTGCTTGATGGCAGCCAGGCGAGTCTCAGAGACAGCCACAGCGTTGGTCGAACGGGGCGAAGGATCGAAGAGAGCCATCTCGCCGAAGACGTCACCGGGACCCATGATTGCCACCATGTTCTCGCGGCCGTCAGCGGCGGTGCGACCCAGCTTGACCTTACCGGAGAGCACAGCGAAGAGCTGGTCGTCCTGGTCGCCCTCGTAGAAGAGGACGGCGTTGCGGGAGAGGTCAATCTCCTGAATGTCATCGGTCAGCAGAGCGAAAGCTGCGTCGTCGAGGTTCGCAAAGAGAGGGGTGCGACGGAGGATCTCGAGATCCATAAAGTTCTCCTAGATATGAGGTGATGAGCCGAAACTCGTAAATGTTCAGTGAGTGAGCCCGAACCGGTGTCATGCATCTCAACATCTGAAATGTGAGAAGGCTCAAGCTAGTGTGACATATTCAACTGATATGAGCGTACCCTAAAAAAGCGCTTTACGCATTCCGATACAGCGAGCTTTACAACAAAAGTTATTTCTTTCGAGTAAATTCAAAGCTTCCCCACAGGTTCACCGCCTAGTATCAGGCATTCAGGTGTGTACTTTTATCGGTACCAAGCACGCCACCACACTCACCGGGCACAGCCCGCACCAACCACAATGGGCACACCGTGACCACTTCTACCCACCAAGGAGGCAATTAGTCGTGACGACTGGCATCAACCTGCTTGATATTGCTATCCCCATCATTCTGCTGCTCTACTTCCTTGCCGGAGTCCGCAGCGGATTCTTCACCACCCTCGGAACCTTCCTCGGCCTCGGCCTGGGCGTCTGCGCCGCAGCCTGGCTCGTGCCCCTCGCCGTTGCATCCGTGGGATCCCAGTGGAGCCTCATTACCGCCGTCGGCGTGCTCATCATCTGCCTGACCATCGGACAGTGGCTCGGCCTCCTTGCCGGACGCACCATCCGCCGCGTCACCGATATCACCCCGCTCAAGGGCATTGAACGCTTCTTCGGTGGCGTGCTGAACCTCGCCGCCTGTGCCCTGGTCATGGTCGTGCTGACCATCTCCATGCGCACCGTACCCATCCCGCAGCTCAACACTGCGCTCAGCGACTCCAAGACCCTCTCATGGATGGTCGCTGCCACCCCCGAGGTCGTCAAGGACCGCATCAACACGGTACGCAATGACGTGCTCGCCTTCGGAACCATTCCGGAAGTCAGCCAGCTCATCGCCCCCGAAACCAGCGCCCCCACCCAGACCGTAGAATCCGCGGCGCTGGATCGGGCGGCAGCCTCCGTGGTTGAGATTCTGGGCGCCGCAGAGCAGTGCGGCTACACCTCCACCGGCTCCGGCTTCGTGGCCGATAACGGCCTGGTCGTCACCAACGCCCACGTGGTCGCCGGCGTGACCTCCCCGGTCGTACAGGACTCCCGAGGCCGCACCTGGCCCGGCACCGTCGTCTACATGGACAGCGAACAGGACATCGCCTTCATCAGCGTTCCCAAGCTGCCGCTTGAACCGCTGAACATCGGCACCAACGCCGCCGCAGGTAGCCTCGTAACCTTCATGGGCTACCCCAAGGGCGGCCCGTTCAAGGCACTGCCCGCCACCGTGCAGGGCATCGGCAACACCCAGACCATCGACGCCGACACCGGCCGCGCCAACGCCATGCGCCAGGTCTACCAGCTGGCAGCCGACGTGCAGCACGGCAACTCCGGCGGCCCCGTCCTCGACGAAAACGGCAACGTGGTCGGCGTGATCTTCGGTAAGGCAACCACCGGCCAGACCGGCTACGCCATCACCGCAAGCACCCTCAAGCAGGCACTGGCTGAAGGCGGCGACAACACCGCCGCAGTCTCCACCGGCTCCTGCCGCAAGTAACCAGCCGCCAGACAGCGATAAAAGTTCAGGCTCCCGCCCTCAAGTAAGGAACGGGAGCCTGAACTATTTAACGACAGGAGGCGGGCGCTGGGGTAATCAGCGAGGTACTGAACTGTTATTCCGCCAGATGCTGCGCTGCTATTCTGCGAGGTGCTGCGCCAGGAAATCAACCGCCATGACATAGCCGTACGCACCCGCACCGGCAATCACCGCAGTAGCCTGCGGCGACACAAACGAATGATGACGGAATTCCTCACGGCGATGCACATTCGACAGGTGCACCTCAACCACCGGAAGCTCAGCCGCCTCCAGCGCATCGTGCAGCGCCACCGAGGTGTGAGTGTACGCCGCCGGGTTGATAATAATCGCCGCACCACGAGTACGAGCACGCTGAATCTCATCCACCAGCGCCCCCTCATGATTCGACTGCATAAACTCAACATCAAAACCATGAGCCGCCGTGCGCTCACGCACCATACGCTCAATATCGTGCAGAGTGGTGTAGCCGTACACCTCGGGGCGGCGCTGCCCGAGCAGGTTCAAATTCGGTCCATTAAGTACAAAAATCGTATCTGACATAAAACCAGTGTGGCACAGGGGATGCCCGCTGAGCGCTAGGCGGCGCGAACTGCCCCAAAAAAATGAGACACAGAAAATGATGAGGTACAGAAAAAGATGAGATACAGAAAATGATGAGGGGGAGCGCACCAAGTACGGTGAACCTCGCTACCGCCCACACACCCAAGCCCGGTACCCTCGCGCTATGACCGAGAACGCCACCGAACCCGCAGCAGACGCACAGAACAGTGCGGCAGAGAACACCGAATCGCTCCTGCAGATCCGATTCGTCCCCGAATTCAAAGCCGCAGCCGCCGCGCGCCGCCTCAACGCCCGCGCACCCGAAAGCCACCTCGCCACCGTGCGCCGTGCTCGCAAAATCAACCGCATCCTCGGCGAAACCTACCCCTACGCCGTCGCAGAACTCGACTTCGACAACCCCTTCGAGCTGCTCATCGCCACCGTGCTCTCGGCACAAACCACCGACGTGCGCGTCAACTCCGTCACCGGTGCACTCTTCGCACGCTACCCGGACGCCGCCGCGCTCGCCTCCGTACGTACCGAAGAGGTCGAACCCTACATCCAGTCCCTCGGCTTCTACCGCGCCAAGGCGCGATCCATTGTCACGCTCTCCCAACAGCTCGTAGAACGCCACAACGGGCAGGTTCCCTCAACCCTCGAAGAGCTCGTAAAACTCGCCGGAGTTGGCCGCAAAACCGCGAACGTAGTCCTCGGAAACGCCTTCGACGTGCCCGGACTGACCGTAGACACCCACTTCGGCCGCCTCGCACGCCGCATGGGATTCACCACCGCAGACGCTCCCGAAGCAGTCGAAAAAGACGTCGCCGAACTCATCGAACGCAAAGACTGGACGCTCTTCTCACACCGCATGGTCTACCACGGCCGCCGCATCTGCCACGCCAAAAAGCCCGCCTGCGGCGTATGCCCTGTCGCCGACCTCTGCCCGTCCTATGGAGCCGGGGAGACGAACGAACAAGCAGCACGTAAACTCATGAAATACGAAATGGCACCCGGCCGAGAAGACCTGCACCTGCGATTCCTGCAGGGCGCAACCCGCCGCGAACTCATGGCAGAAGGCTACCCGCTCAGCGCCTAACGGTGTCTGAACCAACCCGGAATGTAGCCGCACAGAAGAGAGGTACACAGATGAGCGCACCCGAACAGGCGGTACAACCCGAACAGACGGGGCAGGATGCACAGCACCCCGCCCAGCAGGCACTGGCGGCTCTCGCAGCAGGCGGTGTGGAATTCGATGTGCAAGCCCTGCTGCGTAGCGCACCCGCCAGCCCCCTGAGCAAAGAAGCCGCCGTGCTGATTCTCTTCGGCGTGCTCGACAACTCGCCCTCCACCGGCGAATTTGAAGGCTGCCCCGAAAACGTCAGCGCCGACCTGGATGTACTGCTCCTTGTGCGTGCCGCAACCCTACGCTCACACGCCGGTCAGCCCGCCTTCCCCGGCGGCAAAATCGACCCCGAAGACTACGCGCTCGCCGAAACCACCGGCGAACCCGTCGCCCACATCGCCGCCCTACGCGAGGCGGTCGAAGAAACCGGACTCGACCCCGCCGGCGTGCAAATCCTCGGCCAGCTACGCACCCTGCCGCTACCCATCAGCAACTTCATGGTTACCCCCGTCATCGGCTGGTGGAACAGCCCCGTGCCCGTCGAAGTTGTCGATCACAACGAGTCCGCGCTCATCGCCCGCGTGCCCGTGCGTGACCTGCTCAACCCCGCCAACCGGCACACCGCCTACGTCAAACGCGGCCGCACCTCACACCGCACCCCCGCCTTCGAGGTGCGCATGCCCGGCGGCGAAGAATTCACTGTGTGGGGATTCACCGCAATTCTGCTGGACCGGATCTTCGACTCGCTCGGCTGGACCGTGCCCTGGGATACGAAAAAGATGCGCCCGGCACCCGGCTACGAGGAATAACTACGAGGAATAAAAACTGGCTGGATAAGTGCCTGACCAGCGGATATAGGGTGCAGAATAGTGCGCAGATAGGGACGGCAGGTAGCTTGAATGAAGCTACCTGCCGCCCCTATTTTTGTCTTTATATGCCCGCAGATTATTTACCGCTGACTATTTACCATCTGCGTAGTTGCGCACCCGCACCACCGACACCGGAAAATCAACCGGCACCCGACCGAAGAGCAGGCGCGCCGCCTCCGCAGCACCCTCACGCACAATACGCTCCACACGATCCGCCTCCAGCTCGGGACCGCACAGCAGAAGCTCATCGTGCAAAAAATACACAATGCGGGTGCGCATTGGCATACCAAAAATCCGCTCCGACAACAGACGAGAACGCACCGCGCCCATCCAGCACAAAGCCCACTCAGCCGCCGTACCCTGCACAATAAAATTGCGGGTCATGCGCCCGTGCGCACGCGCAGTTGACACCGCACGCGACTCAGCCGCCGGCGAAGACCGATCAGCCACAATCTCACGGAAATGCTCATCCACCGGCGGGGAGGTGCGACCCAAAAAAGTCGTCACCTGGCCGCCCGCCTCACCAATACGAGCCGCACGCTCCGTAAACTCCATCGCCTGCGGAAAAAGCGCCGCCACATGCGGCAACAGGGCACCAATCTCACCGCTGCGGCCGCCATACATAATCGCCAGCATGCCCACCTTCGCGTGGGAACGCTCCGTCAAACCCACACCCTTCATGCGCGCCAACTCGGCAATACCCGCATACAGGTCAGCGCCACGACCCGCCGAAGCGAGCGCCTCATCACGGCTCAACGCCGCCAAAATGCGCGGCTCAATCTGCGAACCATCCGTCACCGTCAGCACCTGACCCTCCGGCGCCTGCACCGCCTGACGAATCTCCGCCGGAAGCTGTAACGCACCACCGCCGGAAGCGCCCCAGCGCCCGGTCGCGGCGCCACCCACCTCAAGATGCGGGCGGAATACACCCTCAGAAACCCAGGTATCAGCCCAGGTCCAGCCGTTAGCAGTCCAAATGCGGTACAGCTTCTTATAGCGCAGAATCGGGTCAATCAGCGCCCAACGCTTTTCCCGCTGAGCCGGAATCGCATCCGCCCAGCTCTTCAACTCCCACGAACGCGTAGACTTCACCGAAACCCCCGCAGACTGCAGAGCACGCAAAAGATCCTGCGGTGAATCCGGGTTCAACGATGGCATAAACAGCATGCGCTGAATCTGCTCCGCCAACTCCTGCATCTTCTGCGGACGCTCCCCGGGCACCGGGCGCGGACCCAACAACTCGCACAGATGCTCATGATGCGCCTGCACATTAAACGGGATGCCGTAATAGCCAATCTCAGCCGCCACCAACGCACCGGCTGACTCAGCCGCCGCCAAAAGACGCAGCCGCTCCGGGTGCCTCGACGCACTAATAGCGCGCGCCTGCGCCAGCCACTCACGCATCAGCACACGCACCACCGGATGCTCAGGCAATAGAGTCACCGGGCCCGCCGCCAACTGCGGGGCAAAAGGCTCATGAGGCGCCGCCTCAAGGAAAACGGGGGAAGAATCTGCGGGGGACTGGGTGGTATTGGTAGCGGGCGCACTCAAAAAATCAGCGCCGAACAGCTCCTCCTGACCCTGAATCTGCCGCGCCACCGGCAAATACCCCTGAGGCTCCACCGCCTCACGCACATCAGAAAGATCCAGCACCGGGCTGTACTCCACAAAACCGCTCGGATGCGTAGCGGCAGTCACCAAAATTCGCTGCACCAGACGCAAATCATGGCACAGATGCACCCGCACCCCGCGGCGCAGAAGCAGCGGGTCAACGTGGCGGGTATCAGCCCAAATCCAGCGGGGAAAACGCGCCTGCGCCGAATCTGCCGCCTGCCGCTCCACCTCTCGCACATACGCCGGAAGATTCGCCGCACTCACCCGATCCGCCCGCGTAATCCGCGGAATAAAGGTCGGGTCCTGCAACTGCTCAGCGGTCGGCGCCGAAAAATGAAAAGCACCCCACGAGGTCACTGGCTGAGCATCGCGCGAAGACGCACCCGCGGCAATAGCCGACGTGACCGGGTGCGCGGGGGTGCCGGTCTGGGCGGTAATACCCGCGCCGGTGGCAGGACTGAGCAGAACGTACATTCTTCCATTATCGATGACCGGGTGCGAAGGCGCGCGGTTTGCGGTCGTGGGCGGGGGCGGATTACAGAGGGAGCAGGCTCGGGATACGTGCGAAAAGTACGGCGGGAGCGAGAGGGCTGTGCGCGCCGCGGTTTGTCATAAAAGCGCCGGATACGTGCGTTTTGTTCGTTTGAGGGGCGTGCATCGTGGATATTTCCGGGTGCGCGAGGAGTTATCCACAGAATGCTCATTCTCTTAAAAATCGAGGCGGTCGCAATGCTCTCCTAGAGCCATGAACCCCTCCAACAATCCCGCCGAGCACACAGCCAGCTACGCCGCAAACCCTAACGGCTACCCGACCCGCACCGCGCAGAGCCCAACCGCGCAGAGTCCAACCACGTATGCGCCGGATACCTGCGCGCACTCGCTACCCGCTCTGCTCATTCCCGAGGACTATCGCGCCCGCGCCGTTGCCCTGCACGCCCGCGAGCTGATTCTGCGATCGCCGCAGATGAGTGTTATCGCTCTGGACGGTTTTAGCGGCGGGTTCAGTGGCGGTTTTAGTGGCGGGTTTAGCGCCGGGTTCGGTAACGGATTCAGTGGCGGGCTCGAGAAGGCGGGGGAGCGTCCGCCCACAGAGGGTGGAACTGCCGCTGGCAGTGCAAACACTGTGAGTGCCGCGGACGGCGGGCTACTCCAAGAGTCCCAGCCCCTCTGCGAGATTCTCGAAAACGCCGTGGACGAGGCAATCTGCGCTATCGACGGCGGACAGCCGGGGAACGCGAGCGCAGCAGGGGCGGGCGTGGTGAAGCCCCGAAAATTCCGCGCCGAAACGGTGCACTCCGCGCCCGCCTCCTGGAGCTACCCCAGCGTGGAATACGTGCCCGTCAACCGGCAGACCGCGCTGCGCTACCTCGCCGCGGAACTCTACGGCCTCGGCGCCCTCGACTTGCTCCTTGACGAGGGGCAACGTGCCGGAACCATCACCGATATTTACGTGAACTCGCCCTGCGATATCTGGGTTGGCATCAACGGAACCACCCGGCCCGTGGCGCTGAGCCTCGGCAATGAGCGGCGCGTGCGTGACCTCGCCGAGCGGCTCATCCGCAGGCACGGCGGGCAGCTGGATGCCGCGCATCCGGCGGCTGACATTAGCGATGAGCACGGCAGGCGCATCCACGCGATTATCCCGCCGCTGAGCGAACGCACCCGGCTCTCCGTGCGCCTACCCGCCCGCGAGCGCCCTACCCTGGCGCAGCTGCAGGCCGCCGGATTGTGCGATGAGGCGACCGCCGCCTACCTGCGCCGCATGATTGCTGAACGCCGCGGATTCCTCATTAGCGGGGGCACCGGTACCGGCAAAACCACCCTGCTCAACGCCCTGCTGGGGCTGTGTACGCCGCAGGAGCGTCTCATTTTGCTCGAAGATACTCCGGAACTTGCGCCGCAGCATGAGCAGGTTATTGCCCTTAAAACCCGCGCCGCCAACTCCGAGGGTGCCGGCGAAATCGGGCTGGGGGAGCTGATTGTGCAGGCGCTGCGTATGGGCCCGGATCGGCTCGTGGTCGGCGAGTGTCGCGGCGCGGAGGTGGTGCACCTGCTGACCGCCATGAATACCGGTCATCGCGGCGCCGGAACGACCCTGCACGCCAATAGTGCGCAGGCGGTGCCCCTGCGTTTGTGTGCCCTGGGTGCGCTCGCCGGACTGGATAGTAGAACGGTCGCTCTACATACGGTGACGGCTTTTGAACGCATTATTCACCTGGAACACCGGGACGGACGCCGCCGTATCGAGGGTGTCTACAGCCTGCACCCAGCAGTTGAGGGGAGCGAAGAGTACCTGCAGGTCAGGCGTATTTCTGTGGGCTCCGAAGTTGGGTACTAGCCCCGTAAAGGGGAAACAGAAAACGTGAAAGGAGGAAGCAATGAAGCAGAACGAGAAAAGTAACGGAAGCCTTCGCGAACGCTGGGGTGAGTGCTGGGCTGAGCGCCTAGCTGGGTGCATCGCCGGAGGAGCCAGCGCCGAGGAAATGCGCATGTGGCCGCTCATGCTACGCACCCTCGCCCTGAACCTACGCGCCGGCATCCCCCTGCAGGAGGCGGTGCACACCGACCTGAGCACCGGGCAGCTAGGGGAGTTCAGACAGTTCGGGCAGTTCGGGGAGAACGAGCTGGTGCCGGGTACGGGGAAAATGCGCGTGAAGAATAGCTTTCGGAAAAGCGCCCGGAAAAGTATCCGACCCCGACGGGCACGAGGGCCCTTTTCCGAAGACTACGGGCACAAGCGGTGCGCCGAAGATATCCGCCGCTTTACGCAGGCGCTCGCCACGGTTACCTCCTGGGGCGCCCCTGCGCACCTCGCCTGCGCGCAGCTGCTCGAAAATAGCGCCCGGATGCGCCCGCACAGCCGCGAGCGCCTGCACGACCTGCAGCTGAGCCTGCGCATGAGCGAGAGCGCCGGTGCGCCGCTCGCCACGAGCCTGGAACGCGCCGCAGAACACGCCGAAGAACGCATCGACGCGCTCCTGGGCAGGCAGAGCGCCCTCGCCGCACCGCGCGCCACCGGCAGAATCCTCTCCTGGCTACCGCTGCTCGGCCTCGGATTGGGGGTGCTCATGGGAAGCGACCCCGTGGGCGTGCTGACCGGATCCGTTCTCGGGGCGCTCACCGGTTTGCTCGGGCTGGGGCTCGCATTCGCCGGGCGCCGCTGGACCGCCGCGCTCGTGCATCGGGCGGAAGTGGAGAGCATGCGGACGGTGAATGCCGGATCTGAGGCGGAAAAGCCGACCTCGCCAGCAGGAGCCGCACCCGTTGATACCGCCCTCGTGCTGGAACTACTCGCCGCGCAGTTGAGAGCCGGGCTTGCACCGCTCGCCGCCCTGGGCACCCTCGCCGAGGCGCTCAATAGTCGCCCCCTGCGCACGGTCTGCCAGCGCCTACAGATGGGCAGCGGCTGGGGGAGCGCCTGGTCGGGCTCCGCGGCGGGAACCTTCAGTGAGCTGCGGGATGCACTCGCCCCCGCCTACACGGGCGGCGCACCGAGCACTGCGCTGCTGCTATCCCTTGCCGATGCGCACCGCCTTAGCGAACGCCGCGCGGCAGAACGCGCCGCCGGAAAGCTCTCCGTAGCGCTCGTGGTGCCCCTCGGGCTGTGCTCGCTACCCGCCTTTATCTGCCTGGGCATTGTGCCCATCCTCATTTCACTACTGCCCACGCTGACCGGCTAAAGAACTGAGCCCATAAGTGCTGTTGACCGGCTGAAACGCCGAAAAGTTTAGACCCTCGCCCATCTGCCGTGAACGCCGATGAGCACCCACACCGCCCCGAATGAACGGGGCACAACGAAAGGAAAACCAATGACGAACACCCTCTGCGAAGCAATCCGCCACGACCTGCACACTTCCGGCGCTCCGGTCAATGCCACGGTCGGTGCTCCGGGTGAAATTCTGACCGCCGCACCCGGTGCAGAAACGCAGACCATTCTGGGCCCCGTACCGCTGTCCGTTGCCATCGCAACCACCATGAAGCAGCTGCGCGAAGAATGCCCTGAGATTTTCAGCGATACCGGGCTCTTCAGTGATGCTGAACTTTCCACCGGCGCTGAGCTGAAGCACGCCGGCCCCAGGATTGACTCCGCTGAAATGGAGATTGACATGAACACGAATTGCCTGAGCCCCGAGCGGGCACTAACCATTGCCCGCGCGCTCGCCGAGGGCTGCACCCTGGATGAATGCGGCGCCACCTGCCGCAGCCTGGGTGAGCACGCGCCCGGCTGTGCTGAATATGTACCCGCTGAGGCTGACGAAAAGGCGCTCGCAGGGTGCGCCCCTGCGGGTGATCCGGAGGAGGGCGCCTCCACCGCGGAGTATGGCATTGTGATGCTCGCGGCGGTCGGTTTTGCGGGTCTGCTGGTGCTGATTCTCAAGTCCGATGAGGTGCGTTCCATGCTCCTGGATATTGTGCGTAACGCCCTGTCCATTGCGGGCAATACGGGGCTGTTCTAGAGGCATTGGTCTAGGGGTGCTGAAAAACCCGCCGCAGGGCTTTACTCTAGGCGCTAAATTATGCGGAAAATCAAGTCAGAAAGGAGGAATAAAGAATGAACGCTCATGTGAGTTTGGGTGCCTTGTGGTGCACCTGCTCCGCCGGGAAAACCGGGGCGAAACCTGCACTTTCGACCCCGTGTAAGAGCCCCGCGGAAGAGGGCGTGATTACCACCGAATTTGCGGTCGCCCTACCCGCCGTGACGGTGGTGCTCGCCCTCTGCCTGGGTGCCGCCTCCACGGGGGTTGCACAGCTGAAGGTGGAGGAGTCCGCGCGAACGGCTGCACGAGCCGCCGCCCGCGGAGATTCCGAGGCGCAGATTCGCTCCGCCGTCAGCCGCATCGACCCGTCGCAGAGCGTGCAGATTTCCGTTTCTCCTGATGATGTAGCCGCGATGGGGGAGGGGCGTGCCCGGCAGGTGCACGTGCGGGTGAGCCGCCCCGCCCCCGGCGTGATCGGCTCGGCAACCGGCTGGGTGCTACGGGCGGATGCCCACGCCCGCGTTGAAGGCGGCGGCGAAAACGATGCTGAAAACGGTGCGGGTCATGAGGGTGAGTAGAGCCGCTATGCATCCCGCCCCGAAAACAGCCTCCGAGAATCAGTGCCCCGAAGAGGGTAGCGGCACCGTCCTCGCCCTCACCATTATTGCCGCGCTACTGGTGGTGACCGTGGTGATTGCCGGGCTTATCGGGGTGGTGTCCGCGAATCGCAGGGCGTCCGCAGCCGCCGATTTGAGCGCGCTCGCGGCGGCGGACGCCTACCGCGGGCTCACCGAGGGCGACCCGTGCGCGGTCGCGGCGGATCTTGCCGAACGCCACGGCGCGCACCTGGAATCCTGCACGTTTCCGGACCGCCCCGAAACGGTGGAGGTGACGGTCGCCGTCCCCGTCGCAGGACCCATGGGGATGCTGGGCCCGGCGAGGGTGCGTGCCCGCGCCGGGGCTGAGTACATCGAAGAAGAACACCCCGAAGAAGAGCACGCGGCGGGCAACGTGGAGGAGCTGAGCCCGGCGGAGGTAGCCGAGCTGGAGGAAGAGCTGGAAGCTGAGCAGGACTCAGCGGCCGAGCTTGAAAACCCAGCCGAGCCAGAAAACCCCGCAGAATTAGAGAATTCACCTGTGTCAGAAAGCCCCGCAGGCCAAGAAAGCCCAGTCGACTAGGCTATTTACGCTTATCGGGAGTTGTCATCCCAGCTTGCCCCGCGCCTCCTGCAGTAACCTACGCCTCCGCCATACTCCGCAGCATTGCCGTCAGCAGCGCCCGTGCGCACTTGCTGCCCGCCCTGCTCATTCCCGAAGACTATCGCGCCTGCGCCGTCGCCCTGCACGCCCGCGAACTGATCCTGCGCTCGCCGCAGATGAGCGCTATCGCCCTGGGCGGTTTTAGTGGCGGGTTCACTGGCGTGCTTAACGGCGGATTTAGCACCGGGGTTGAGAATGCAGGGGAGCGTCTGCCTAATGATGGATTGGATGATATTGTAGATTTACTTAGAAAAATGGAATTAACTGGTGAACAAAAGTTAGAAATATATTTCTTGATAAAGAAGTATTTAGGTAGCGTACAATAAGTTGTGTAAACACAACTTGTTAAATACATTAATCGAAGAATTTAAGAGGAAATAAACATTAAGGAGGTTGCAGTAGCGATGAGCAATTTGAATAATACAGTTAATTTTATTAAAGAAATAGAGAAATTAAAGTCAGTAACAAGATTTAATAGAACCCTTGATGGAAGATTCGAAAATAGTGCCGAGCATTCTTGGCAGTGCGCGATAGCTTCGATTGTTCTTCAAGATTATTATCCTGAAAAATTGAATATAGAAAAGGTCATTTCTATGTTGCTGATTCATGATTTAGGTGAGATCTATGCCGGAGATACTTGGGTTTTTGATGATGAAAAAAAGGTTCACTCTCATGATAGAGAGCTAGAATCTATAAAAAAGACAATGAGCATCCTTCCAGGAGAAAAATATTTGAATATGAAAAAATCTTGGCTAGAATTTGAAAAAGGGCAGAGTTCTGAAGCAAGATATGCAAGAGTTATCGACGCTTTGGTGCCGCTAATAAATCACTTGGAAGTGTCAGAATGTAATTATAATCCTGATAATATCAGTGCAGATATGGTATTAAAGAAGAAAAAGTTCATAAAAGCTGAATCGGAAGAATTATGGAAACTGACTGAAGAGTTGGTCAGGGAAAGTGTAGAAAAGGGCTTATATTTATAATATCAAATAGTTTCTGTTATAGCTGTATGTGGTATGGGTATATTTGGTATAATAAGATAAATTAGAGTTTAGGAGGAAATTAAATATGGAAAATGAAATTTATGTCAATATAAAAGCAGAACTAAAAGCAGAACTAAAAGCAAAACCTAAAAAATTGACAAATTTACATCAGTGGCTTTTTGTAGCAGTTAATACAGCTAAATCAATCATTGACAATACAAGTAAAAGTAATTTAGGCAATGTGATGAAGTTATCCGAGTGCGATAGTACCAGTCAAATTCAGCAAGAGTTTGATATTATACAAGGTAAATTCGGACGAGATGGCTTTTCTCAAAGGTACAGCCCCGCTTACCTTTATCTTTGCTCATTGGTGGCTAATTTTCCCAATCAAGAGCTTTCAGATAAGGATAAAGCATTGATAATGCAATATAGCACTGTTGAAACCTATTTGTTATACGAAAATTAAAAAGAGGGAACACGGCAATTTCAAGTTTGTCGAACGGAATATAAAGTATTAAAGACGGTAGAAATAAAAAATCTATCGTCTTTTTTCATGTCTATTTTCAATTTATATTGCGAACAATAAATAGGGAAAACTCGCAAGAGTTGCTAACTAGTATTTCAAATGCTTCTCACTAATATATGCACGACAAAATGCTAGTTCCCATAAATATGTTACAGAAAGTAAAGGAGAAAAGATGATAAGGATAATAAGTCCTAGCCCTGGAGCAAAATCTCAAGGAATTAAATAGTTAATGGCTGGTGGAGGCATCGTTCTAATCGGATTAAAACTAATCCCCCATTACTTTCAAATGTATTGAAGTAAGGAGAGTAACGTCATTAATGGCAAAGTCTAATTTAATTTACTAATGAGGTCGCCGAGCTGGAGGAAGAGCTGGAAGCTGAGCAGGACTCAGCCCCCGAACCTCCTGAGCCGGAAAACCCACCCGAGTCGGAAAACCTAGCCGACTAGGTTATTTGCTCTCGCCGAGAGTTGTCATCCCAGCCCGTCGTACACCCCCAGCGCGTTCTACGCCTCCGCCATACTCCGCAACATCGCCTGCAGTAGCGCCCGCGCGCCGTGCTTGCTGAGCGGCTCGTTGCGGTTGCCGCACTTGGGCGAGTGTACGCAGGAGGGGCAGCCGTTTTCGCATCCGCAGCTTTCGATGGCTTCGAGGGTGGCGCCCAGCCACTGCGCAACCGCGTTGAAGCCGCGTTCGCTAATGCCTGCGCCGCCGGGTGCGGCGTCGTAGACGAAAATGGTGGGCCTGCCGGTGTCCACGTGAAGCAGCGTGGAGAGTCCACCCAAGTCCCAGCGGTCGCTGGTGGCGATGAGCGGTAGCAGCCCGATGGCGGCGTGTTCGGCGGCGTGCAGGGTGCCGGGGCCGTCCTCTTCGGCCACGCCCGCACCGAACAGGTAGCTGGGCTCGAAGGTGAACCAGACCGCCTCGGTCATGAGTACTTCCGGCGGCATGGGTTGCGCCTCTTCGCCCAGGTATTCGCCGCCGTAGACGGAGAACCGCCGGTAGCCGGTGACCTGGTCGGTGACCTGAACCTGCCCGCGGTGCATGGTGAGCGGGGCGAGCTGCTGTGCGTCGGGAACGGGAGCAGATTTACCGGGAGCATCCTCGCCGGGAGCCGCCTCCCCAACGACGTTTTGCGTACCGTAACTAACCCGCGCACGCTCCGCCAGAATACGCACCTCGGTGCTCTCAATGGCGCGCGTGTAGTAGTCCGGGTAGACGCGGCTGAGCAGAATCACGCGCTCGCCCTCGCTGAGGGATTCGACCACGTACTGCGCGTTTTGGTGAATGTAGATTGCGCCTGGGTGCCCCTGGCTCATGGCGTGCGCGGCGTCCATGGTGCCAACGAGGGTGCCGTCTTCGGCGTCGATGAGCTGGTAGGGTCCGCCGCCGGTGCCGCGGATATCGACCAGCTCGGCGGCTGATTCGGCGTGCGTCCAGTACCAGCCGTCCGGGCGGCGACGCAGGTACCCCTGCTGTACCAGTCGATCCAGCAGGGCGGCGGTGTGCGGCCCGAAGAGGCTCAGCTCTTCGGTGCGGATGGGTGCCTCCTGCGCGGCGGCGCACAGCTGCGGGGAGAGCACGTAGGGGTTTGTCGGGTCGAATACGGTCGCCTCAACCTCCTGCCCGAAAATCGCCTCCGGGTGGTGCACCAGGTAGGTGTCGAGCGGGTTGTCGTCGGCAATGAGCACGGCGAGCGCGTCCTGACCGCTTCGACCCGCGCGGCCTACGCGCTGCATGAAGGAGGCGCGGGTGCCCGGCCAGCCCGCCACGAGTACGGCGTCCAGCCCGGAGATGTCGATGCCCAGCTCCAGCGCGGAGGTGCTCGCCAGTCCAAGCAGTTCGCCGTTGCGGAGTTTGCGTTCGAGTTCGCGGCGCTCTTCGGGGGTGTACCCGGCGCGGTATGCGGCGACTCGGTGGGCGAGGCCCGCCTCCACCTCGTCGAGGTAGCGTTGGGTCTTCTGTGAGAGGATTTCTACGCTGCGGCGCGAACCGGCGAAAACCAGCGAACGGGTGCGGGAAAGCACCAGGTCGGTGAGCATTTGTGCGCCCTGTTCCACGGGGGAGACGCGGCGCGGCGCCTCCTGCTCCGCCTTGGACTGGACCGCCTGCTGCTGGGTGCTGCGGGCACCCTTGGCGAGCTGATCGTGCGCCTTGGGCGGCATGAATTCGGGCTCCCAGAGCACGACGGTGGTTTCACCGCGCGCCGAGGTGGACTCGGTAATGGCGGTGACCGCCTGCTGCGGCACGCCAATGAGCTTGGAGAAAGACTCAACCGGGTTGGAGCTGGTCGCGGAGGCGCCGTAGAACACGGGCACGGTGCGGTAGAGCGCACAGACGCGCCGCAGGCGGCGCAGCAGATTGGCGATGTGCGCGCCGAAAACGCCGCGGTAGCTGTGTGCTTCGTCGAGCACCACGTAGCGTAGCCCGCGCAGGAAGGATGCCCACTGCCGGTGGTTGCTCAGGATTGAGTAGTTGAGCATGTCCGGGGTGGTGAGGATGAAGTTGGCGTGTTCGCGGATCCAGCGGCGTTCGCCGGTTGGGGTGTCGCCGTCGTAGCTTGCCGCGTGGAGTCCGGGCAGGTTGTAGGAGGTGAGGGCGGTGAGCTGGTCGGCGGAGAGTGCCTTCGCCGGGGAAATGTAGAGAACGTTCGCTCTATTATTGAGGTTTTCTGCCCCGGAATACGCGGAAGTCGAGCTCACTGGCTCGCCGCAGGATGCGCGGTAGATAGCGTCCAGGGTGGGCATGAGGTAGCTCAGGGTCTTGCCCGAGGCGGTACCCGTCGCCACGATCACGTGACCGCCGCTGCCGGTGCTCTTCGCTGATGCCTCAGAGCGCTCAGTCTCAACACGCCCCGCCTGCCAGCCGTAGCGCGCCGCGCTCGCCGCCAGCGCCGCATCAAGACCCGCATGGGCGGCGTCTGCCGCCTGCACCTGGTGGGCGTAGGGCTCGGCAATGCCGAGCGATTCAAAGGCCTCCACCACGCGCGGATGCAGCCATTGCGGCCAGGGCGCGTAGCTCGCCTCCCTAGCGGGAACGGTGTGGATATGGGTCACCTGCTCGGGCAGGGTTCCGGTGCGTTCCGCCTCCGGCAACAGGGATGCCAGTACCTGCTGTGCGCTCGCGGGAAGCTCGCGGTATTGCAGCGTTTTGGGGTGCGCCGCAGACTGCCCCTGCGCCTGGTTGGGTTGGTGTACAGACTGGTGCGCGGACTGCTGTTTGGGGTGCTGGTTGGGATTCTGCGAAGGGGTGCTGTGCGGCATGGGTTCCATTGTAGAGCGGCGGGCTAAAACCTGGTCTTCCGCCGGTCATGCGCCGCGCTCAATCCGCGCCCTGAACCTTCGCGGGCGCGCACCCTGAACTTGCCCCAACCTCGCCTCCGAACCCGCCCCAGCACCGCTCCTGGACCGCCGACCCCGTAGTCAGCGCGCACATATCAAAAAATCTGCATGCTTTAGGCGTATATGACGATAAAATAGTTTCGTGGCTCAAAATAAGATTATTCTGTATTACCAGTTCGCCCCCATCGCCGACCCGCAGGCGGTCATGCTCTGGCAGCGTGCCCTCTGTGAGAAGCTCGGCCTGCGCGGGCGCATCCTCATTTCCAAGCACGGCATTAACGGCACCCTCGGCGGCGAGATTAACGCGGTCAAGGCGTACACCAAGGAAACCCGCAAGTACCCCGGCTTCAAGAACATGGAGTTCAAGTGGTCCGAGGGTGGCGCGGAGGACTTCCCCCGCCTGTCCGTGAAGGCTCGCGACGAGATTGTGGCTTTCGGTGCTCCCGACGAGCTGCAGGTGGACGAGAACGGCGTCGTTGGCGGCGGCGTGCACCTGAAGCCTGAAGAGGTCAACAAGCTTGTTGAAGAGCGCGGCGACGAAGTGGTCTTCTTCGACGGCCGTAACGCTTTCGAAGCTAAGATTGGCAAGTTCAAGAACGCTATCGTTCCCGACGTGCGCACCACCCATGACTTCATCCGCGAGATTGAATCCGGCAAGTACGATCACATTAAGGACAAGCCGGTCGTCACCTACTGCACCGGCGGTATCCGCTGCGAGATTCTCTCCGCGCTGATGAAGAACCGCGGCTTCAAGGAAATCTACCAGATCGACGGCGGCATCGTGCGTTACGGCGAGAAGTACGGCGACAAGGAACTCTGGGAAGGCTCGCTCTACGTCTTCGACAAGCGCATGCACATGGAGTTTACGCCGGACACCGTCACCATTGGCAAGTGCGAACAGTGCGGCGCGCCCTCGAACAAGTTCGAGAACTGCTCCAACGATTCTTGCCGCGAGCTGGTTCTGCTCTGCCCCGAGTGCGCAGCTGATGATGCGAAGCGCCACTGCGTGCCCGAGTGCTTGGTGGACCGCGAAGCAGCTAAGGCGAACGCCTAATGGCAGCCGCTAAGGGCGGTGCGGTTCAGATTTCTGAACCTCGCATTGAGGAGCACCCGGCAATGGTCGTTGCCGGCGTTTCGCAGGTGTTCCCCCTGGACGGCGACTTCTCCTCGCTGTGGGATGAGCTGAATCAGAAGGCGTCCCCGGCGATGCTGGATGTTCTGAACGTGACCCAGTACCTGGGCGTGTGCACTCAGCCGAACCCGAAGGGGCAGGTCCGCTACACGGCGGGCTTCCTGGTGTCGGAACCGGCGAGCGCGGCGAAGCTCGGTCTGGGCGTACTGGAGTTGCCTGCGAGCACCTATGCGGTGGTTGAGGTGACCGGCCCGATTTCGGAGTCCATTCCGGCTGGCTTTGCGAGCTTTGAGGAGGCGTTCTTCGCGAAGAATCCGCAGTACCGCCCGGTGGGTGGTCTTGAGGTGTATGGTCGCGGCGATATGCAGGCGGCTGATTACCGCATGGAGCTGTGGGTTCCGTTGGCGAAGCGTTCCTAGGGCGGTTTGTTTCTGCCGTCGCAGCTGTAGTTTTAGCTGTTGAATAGAAGTGCCCGGTGGCGCGATGTGTTCGTGCCGCCGGGCTTTTCTGTGCCCTTTTGCACCTATACTTTGCACCTATATTTTCGTCAGTATTTGTGTTCCGGGCGGGTGGGCGCGCCGTGAGGTCGGGGGAGTGGGGGCTCTCGCGTAACATTCCGAAATAAAATACTTGACACGTAAAGTATTTGGGTTTAGACTTAAACCATCAGCCCGGTAGTAGAAGAGATCGGGCGCAACCCGCAAAGGAAAAAACCATGAACACCCCTAATAACCCTGGCACCCCGCAGATCGACGAATCCATCCGCATCAGCCACCTCGAGCCCATGCGCGGCGACGAGAAGAAGCTCGGCTTCCTCTCCTTCGGCCACTGGGCTGAGGTCCCCGGCTCGCGCGTACCCTCCGCCGCGGAATCCCTGCACCAGGCAATCGACCTTGCTGTAGGCGCCGAAGACATCGGATTGGATGGCGCGTTCTTCCGCGTGCACCACTTCGACCAGCAGCAGGCGACCCCCTACCCGCTGCTCTCCGCAATCGCCGCCAAGACCGAACGCATCGAGCTCGGCACCGGCGTGATTGATATGCGCTACGAAAACCCGCTCTACATGGCAGAACTTGCCGCCACGGCAGATCTCATCGCTGCGGGTCGACTGCAGCTGGGGGTCTCCCGCGGTTCGCCCGAGTCCGTCATTCGCGGTTTCGAGAGCTTCGGCTACTACCCTGCAGAAGGCGAAGACGAGGGCGATATGGCGCGCCGCCACCTCGACATTTTCCTCAAGGCAATTGAGGGCGAGGGCATGGCGCCCAGCGCTCGCATGGCGGGCAAGTATGCCCCCATTCAGCCGCAGTCGCAGGGTCTGCGCGACCGCATCTGGTGGGGTGCGGGCAGCGATAGCACCGCCGTGTGGACCGCGCAGAAGGGCCTGAACCTGATGTCTTCAACCCTGATGCTGGAAGATAAGGGCATTCCCTTCGATCAGCAGCAGGCGCAGCAGATTCGCCTCTTCCGCTCCGAGTGGGTGAAGGCGGGTAATTCGGGTGTTCCGCGTGTTTCGGTGTCTCGCTCGGTGCTGCCCGTTATTGATGAAACCTCGGCGCGCTACTTCGGTCGCCGCGCCGCCGAGGACTCGCAGGATTACACCGGCATTATTGACAACAGCTTCTCTCGCTTTGGTCGCAGCTACATTGGTGACCCGGCGGATATTGCCGAAGAGCTCGCCCGTGATGAGGCGGTTCAGGCGGCGGACACCGTGCTGCTGACCATCCCGAACCAGCTGGGTGTGGACTTCAACCTGAAGATGCTTGAGGCAATCGTGAAGGAGATTAAGCCCGCGCTGACCACCAAGTAAAGCCCCTGAGGTGAAGACTCCGCAGAACCTTCTGCGCTAGCAGGGTTTCGCGTCAGCGTGCCGCCGTCGCTTCCGTGATGGGCGGTGGTCGCTGATGAGCGCGAACTCTGCCGCCTCCCGAGGGCAAGGGCGCGGAGCACGTGCGGCAGCCCGCACAAGTGGACAATTGGTCAGTTATCACTGTATAGTCATCGTATGCTGACTATTGCTTCACACCTCGACGTCATGAACCGGCTCGGCCGCGCCATGGCCGACCCGACACGTTCCCGGATTCTGATGACCCTCCTCGGCGGCCCGAGCTATCCAGCCGTGCTCTCGCGCGAGCTGGAGCTGACCCGCTCGAACGTGTCCAACCACCTGACCTGCCTGCGCGATTGCGGAATCGTCGTCGCCGAGCCCGAGGGCCGCCAGACGCGCTACGAGATCGCCGACCCGCACCTCGCCGCGGCACTGACGTCCCTGATCGACGTCACGCTCGCGGTGGACGAGGCCGCGCCGTGCATCGACCCGGCATGCTCGGTGTCGGGCTGCTGCGGAACGGCGGCGGGAGCATGAGCGAGACCCTGACCACCGCGCGCCGCGCGATGCTGCACCGGCGCGTCCGCTTCATCGTTGGCTTCACGATCACGTACAACGTAATCGAGGCAATCGTCGCAGTCTGGGCAGGCGTCCTCGCCTCGTCCGCGGCGCTCATTGGCTTCGGGCTCGACTCGGTTGTCGAGGTACTCTCGGCCGCGGCCATCACCTGGCAGTTCACCCGCAAGGACCCTGAGCGGTGGGAAACGGTCACCGTCAAGGCCATCGGCATCGCGTTCTTCGCGCTGGCGGCCTACGTCTCGATCGACGCGGTGCTGGCCCTGGTCGGCCAGGAGGGCCCCGACCGCAGCCCGCTGGGTCTCGGCATCACCGCGCTGAGCCTGGTCGTCATGCCTCTGCTGGCGTGGATTGAGGTCCGCACCGGGCGGGAGCTGGGCTCCAAGAGCGTGATGGCCGACGCCAAGCAGCTCATCCTGTGTATCTACCTCTCCGGTACAGTGTTCATCGGCCTCGTCCTCGACAGCCTGTTCGGCTGGTGGTGGGCTGACTCGGTTGCGGCGCTGGTCGTGGCGGTGCTCGCGGTGCGCGAGGGCCTGGAGGCCTGGCGCGGCGACGTCGAGTCGCCGTTCGAAGTGCTAGAGGACCTCGAAGATCAGGACGACTGACCTGTCACCCGACGATGAAGAGCCAGTGCTGCAACCCAGACATGCGCTACGAAAACCCGCTCTACATGGCAGAACTTGCCGCCACGGCAGATCTCATTGCGGCGGGTCGACTGCAGTTGGGCGTGGACTTCAACCTGAAGATGCTTGACGCAATCGTGAAGGAGATCAAGCCCGCCCTGACCACCAAGTAAAGACACTCAGGTAAAGACACTGGGGTAAAGAGCTAAAGACCCTGCGCCAAGCTGTTTTTAGCTCTCTATGACGCGCTGAGATGCTTGTTCCCATACAGCTTGAGCCATGCATACAGTGATGCCCCGGCAGGCACCCGCAAGGGTTCTGCCGGGGCATTACTATGCTCACGTTCTTAGAAATCCTTCTGCCTAGAAGTCCCTCTGTCTAGAAATCCTTCGTCTTCTCCCAGGGCTCAATAGCGCCCGGAACCACCTCAAAAAGCGGATGCGCGCACGCCGCCAGCCCGCCGCGCGCCGCCAGGCGCTCGCTCAACCGATGCTCCCACTCCGGGTCGCGCCCCGCCACCTTGTGCTGCAGGAAGGCGAGCTCGTACTCCAACTGACCGAGAGCAACGGGAATCAGCGCAACCGAAGCGTACGGGTTTTCTGACTTGTCAGCGCCGTTTTTGTCGGCGCTATCTTCGCCCGCACCAATCAGCGCACGGTTGAAAGAGTAGCCGCGGGCATCCGCCTCATCCGCCAGCCCCGACAGGTAGGCGGCAACCGCCTCCAGAGGCTGCGGATGCGCGCGAAAACGAATCAGCTGCGGATGGTTCGTGTACCCGCGAGTCAGACCCCGCAGCACCTTCTGCGCCAGCAGAGTTTCACGCCAGCAGGCGATCAGGGCACGGCGATCAAGCAGGGAAGGGTGAAGGGACCAAATACGCACGCTTAGCTCTGCTCTTCAGCAGTGTTTTCGCCAGCTGATTCTGCGCCCGCGTGCTCGTCGCTAAAGTGCAGGAAGCTCTTGAGCACCAGCTCACGCACCGCATGCAGCAGGGTGTCGCGCGGATGCTGCTCCTGCGTACCGCGTGCCGCGGCGGCAGCCTCGTCGTATTCGGGCCAGGACAGCAGCATGGCAAGAGCCGCCACAATCTGACCCACGGCAAGCTCACCATCGCTCGCCGACGCAAAGCCAGCCGTCTCGGTGGAGAGCAACTGGGTGCGGCACAGACCCGAACCGGCACGCAGCAAAATCACGCTGGGATGCTCGGCACCGGGGCGGCCGTGGCGTTCCTCGGTGACGTCTTCGGCGACCTCCAGGTGCGCGGCGAGAAGCGCCTCATCGTCCATGGCGGCGAGGCGGTCGTAGCGGCGCACAGACTCGGTGAGGGCGCGGGCGATGGGCTGCTGAATCGGGTAGGTGATCTCCTCGAAGCGCTGCAGGGGCTCGGTCACGCCTGCCGCGGTCGCCTCGGTCGGGCGGCGCAGCCAAATCATGCCGAAACCAATAGAATGAACGTTCCGGGAAGCGAAGTCGTTCAGGTACGCCACGTAGGTCTGCTCGTAGTGGCTGCGGTCGCGGTTCTCGCTCGCATCCTTCAACCAGGTCTCCGCGTAGGAGGCGGGGCTCAGCGCCTCACGCTGAATAAACCACGCCTCCGCACCGCCGTCGGCAACCCAGGCGCGCGGGCGCTCATCCCACGGACGCGGTGCTTCCGGGTCCTCGGAATCGCGGATAATCTCCCAGTTGCCCAGCATCTGCGCGCGACCGCCGGGCACGAGCACCGACGGCAGCTGACGCACCATCGTGCTCACAATTTCGTCACCGGGCAGGCCGCCGTCACGGTAGGTGAACTGCTCTTCGGCGCTCTCGCCGGCAACGCGCGGGGTAATCACGAACGGCGGGTTCGACACCACCAGGTCGAAAAACTCACCGGCGACCGGCTCCAGTAGGGAACCCATGCGCAGGCTCACGCGCGCCTGCGGGTTCTGCGGATCAATATTGAGCGTCTGCGCGTTCAGCAACAGGTTAAAACGGGTGAACGCCAGGGCACGCTCCGAAATATCGGTGGCGGTCACGTGCTCAGCGTGGGCGAGCAGGTGGAAGGTCTGAATACCGCAACCGGTGCCCACATCCAGGGCGCGCTTGACGGGGGTGCGCTCGGTAATTTGCGCCAGAGTCAGGGAGGCGTGACCAATACCGAGCACGTGGTCCTTACGCAGTACGCCGGGGCGCTGATGCGCACCCAGGTCGGCGGCAACAAAGATTTCGGTGCCGTCATCGGCGGCGTGCGGGCGCAGGTCAACGCTCGCGGACCAGCGGGCAGAATCGGTAGCGTCGCGCTCAATCAGCGCGGCATTCTCGAAGTCGACCAGGGTCTTACCGAAAACCTCGGCTGCCTCAGCCTCGGTGAGCGGGCGAGCCAGCAGGAAAAACGCCAGTAGACGCGCCAGGTTCTTCTCCTCCACGCTGTAATCGCCGCGCAGAATGTGCTCCACACGCCACAGGCCCGGAACCACCTGGTCGCGAGCCATCGCCTCAGCCGCCTCAACACCCAGCAGCTCCTGCACAGCGTCATAGCTGTAGTTCAACGCCAGCAGGCGTTCACGGATGCGGGTCAGGCGGGCGTAATCATCGCTGCGGGGAGCATCCGCAACGGCGGCGTACTCGGGGGCGAAAGCGGCGGCAGAAATAGTCATGCACACCATTCTACGCACCCGCCGCAACCGACCGCCCGACCCACCCGCATGAACGCGGCGGGTAGGGAACAGCGCACGGACTAGCGGGGAAGAAGCCCTCACCTCATGAGCTCCGACCCACCCGTTGACCAAAACTGTCATCTGCGCAAGAGCACCCGCCCCATCGCATACACTGAAACCATGAGTAATCTGTACCCCGATGAAAGTATCAGCGTCGACAAGTGCTGGGAGCGTCTGCACGCGAACACTCTCGGCCGCCTCATCCTCACTGACGGACAGCACGTCGATGTGCTGCCCGTGCTCTACGCCGTCGCCCACCAGAACGACAAGCAGGAAATCTACATCCGCACCACCCGCGGCAACAAGTTCTCCTCCGTGGTGGTTAGCCGCCGCGTCGCCTTCGAAATCGACGAAACTCTCGAAGACGGCATCCGCTCCGTCATTGTGGTCGGTATTGCCCACTGGCTGCCGCCGGAAATGACCCCGCAGATTGTGCGCACCTTCGACCTGCCCGATTCCGAAACCCACGAAATGCAGTGGGTGCGTATCGCGCCGCAGACCGTGTACGGCCGCGAATACCCGCTGCTGCCCGCATACCTGGACGGCACCCACCCCGACTCGGACACCCTGACCAGCTAGAAGCGCAGGCAAGCGGGCTAGAAGCACAGGTGCGGGCGCCGTGCGGTGCGCCCCAGCCCCCGCCTCGTGCACCCCGTGCACCCCGTGCACATACCTGCACAAGTTCCGCGCACCCGACCCTGTGCACATACCCCTGTGCACACACCACCGCTTCCGGTACCGTATGATGTACCGAGTACCCTGCGCGCTCATGCAAGCTCAACACGCCCGGTCCATATCAACCAGAACCGGGCTAGCTCGCCTCGCGCCGGACCACCACGCGCTCGCCGCATGAAACGCACCGAACGCACCACATAACCCCAACACAAATTACACCCCCACAGATCACCTCACCCCGCGTACACCACAGCCCGTCGGCACCCACAAGCGCCAGCGTAGGTTATGGTTGAATACGTAGCTTTTCAACACACAGATAGAGGAGTGCCGTGCCCGCTCAGGCAAAGAACGGAAAAGCCCTGCTGATTGTGGAGTCTCCCTCCAAGGTCAAAACCATTAGCAGCTACCTCGGCGAGGACTACCTTGTCGACTCGTCCATGGGCCATATCCGCGACCTTCCGCAGCCCTCCGAACTGCCCGAAAACCTCAAGAAGAGCCCCGTCGGCAAGTTCGCTGTCAACGTTGAAGAGAACTTCGAACCCTACTACGTGGTCAACCCCGACAAGAAGAAAAAGGTCGCCGAACTCAAGCGCAAGCTCAAAGAAGTAGACGCGCTCTACCTGGCAACCGATGGTGACCGCGAAGGTGAAGCCATCGCATGGCACCTGAAGGAAGTCCTCAAGCCCAAGGTTCCCGTCTACCGCATGACCTTCCCTGAAATCACCCGGGAAGCCATTCAGCGTGCCTTTGGCGAACTGCGCGACATCGACCTGCACCTGGTCGACGCGCAGGAGACCCGCCGCATCCTCGACCGTATCTACGGTTACGAAATTTCCCCCGTGCTCTGGCGCAAGGTCGGCCGTGGTCTCTCCGCAGGTCGCGTGCAGTCCGTCGCGACCCGCCTCGTGGTTGAGCGCGAACGCGAACGCATGGCCTTCGTCGCTGCCAACTACTGGGACCTGTCCGGACGCTTCCTGAACGCGGCCTCCGAGGGCTTCGACGCCAAGCTGGTCGCCGTAGACGGTAACCGCATCGCCACCGGCAAGGACTTCGCCGACGACGGCACCCTCAACACCTCCAAGGTCACCCACCTGAACGAGGACGCCGCCCGCGCGCTCGCCGCAGCCCTGCAGTCCGCCGCGTTCTCGGTGCGCTCCG